>Ga0265594_1001902_pt1 | contig 15622 bp, 9 predicted proteins | sample saktaG_11_FD_190147 | JGI IMG/M metagenome (GOLD analysis project Ga0265594, IMG submission 190147) | Saline water microbial communities from Sakinaw Lake, British Columbia, Canada - sak_2011_5_24_80m | ecosystem: Environmental > Aquatic > Non-marine Saline and Alkaline > Saline ... | reverse complement strand
GGGAGGAGAAAGGGGACAAGGATATCTGCCTGAGTGTATTTTCCGACAATTCAGGTGCGATTATTTTTGATGACCAGTATCTTGTAACTCATAAAGTCGAGACACACAATTCCCCATCTGCCCTTGATCCCTTTGGCGGTGCCCTCACCGGTATTGTGGGAGTAAACCGGGATACCATCGGGTTTGGCCTTGGAGCGAAACCCTGTATCAATATCTACGGGTTCTGTGTCGGTGACCCTGATAGCAATCCGGCCCTCTATCGCGGAAAGGACAATTCAAATCCGATCCTTTCCCCACGTAGAATCCTTGACGGGGTTGTATCCGGGGTCGGGGTCGGAGGTAATTGTTCAGGCATCCCGACTCCCCAGGGTTTTGTCTGGTTTGACGACCGCTATGTAGGTAAACCCCTTGTCTTTGCCGGCACTGTCGGCATCATGCCCCGTGGGGATGATACCCGGAAACTCTATGAGAAACAGGCAAAGCCGGGTGATCTCGTCGTCATGGCTGGAGGCCGTGTCGGAAAAGACGGGATCCATGGAGCAACTTTCTCTTCCGAGGCACTTGACCCGGGAAGTCCTGTTACTGCCGTGCAGATTGGCGATCCTATAACCCAGAAGAAATTATCAGATGTTATCGTCAAGGAAGCCCGCGACCTTGGACTTTATAGCAGCATCACCGATAACGGGGCCGGCGGGATCTCGTGTTCAGTTGCCGAGATGGCGAAGGAATGCAACGGGTGTCATGTCTGGCTTGATAAAGTCCCGCTCAAATACCCGGGGATGGCACCGTGGGAGATCTGGATATCTGAATCACAGGAACGGATGACACTCGCCGTCCCCCCGGAAAATCTTGATGAGTTCATGGACTTACTGCGTCACCGGGAAGTCGAGGCTGCCGTTATCGGGACGTTCACCGATACCGGTCGGTGTGTGGTTGAGTTCCATGGAACCGTGGTTATGGATATCGAGCTTTCCTTCCTCCACGACGGCCTTCCTGAAAAACATCTTCGGACGGTTCATACCGCTCCAGAGGTCAAAAGCCCGGAAACCCGGTGTCCTGACCATCTTGATGAGACCTTAAAGGCGATGCTTGCCCGAAAGAACATCTGTTCAAAGGAGTTTATCTCTATCCAGTATGACCATACCGTTCAGGGCGGACACGTGCTCGGGCCGGTCCAGGGAGTAGGAAGAGTGCAGGGGATGGCAACCCTGACAAAAGTCGTCTCTGACTCAGAGAAAGGAATCGGGCTCTCACAGGGGATCTTCCCGTCGTACTCTGAGATAGATCCCTATCACATGGCCGGTGCCTGCATTGATACGGCGATTCGGGGGCTGATAGCTCTTGGTATCCCCCTGGATGCGATAGCCATCCTCGATAACTTCTGCTGGTGTTCATCTGATGATCCAAGACGACTTGACCAGCTGAAATGTGCTGCTATCGGGTGCTATGACGGGGCTATCGGGTTTCAGACCCCTTTTATCTCAGGCAAGGACAGCATGTTCAATGATTTTTCCGGGTTTGACGAGAATAACAATCCCGTAAAGGTCTCAGTGCCCCCAACCCTCCTCATCTCTTCCATCGGAATTCATCCGGATGTTAAGAAAGCAGTCTCGATGGATGCAAAGATAGAAGGGGATCTGGTCTACCTCATAGGAGAGACTGCTGAAGAACTCGGAGGATCTGAGTACTTTGCCTATCTTGGCAGCACCAGTGGCACGGTGCCAGCCCTGGATATCCCTTCCATGAAAACCCGGTACCAGCGGCTATCCACGGCTATCCTACACGATCTCGTTGCTTCTGCGTTTCCGGTCACCCATGGGGGCCTAGGGGTTGCCCTTGCCAAGGTTGCAATCGCCGGCCGGCTTGGGATGGACATCACCCTCTCCGAAGCCAAAAGACCAGATTATTCTCTCTTTTCAGAGACGCTCGGGAGGTTCATCATCACGGTTGCATCTGATAAGAAACGATCGTTTGAACTGGCAATGGGGTCAGATGCTGCCCTGATAGGTCGTGTGAGTGGAAAGAACCTGCAAATCACCGGAAAATCCCTGCAAATCTCTGTACCGGTCAGTGACCTTGAAGCAGCGTATAAGAAACCGTTTGGGGGGTACTAAAAATGACTTTAGCATTTCCCTCATCACGTCCTCAAGGGAGTGTCCCAGAGCAGGATATGATTCCTGATAAGGCTCTTATCATGAGCGGGTTTGGGATAAATTCCGAGATGGAGACAAGGGAAGCGTTAGCCCGTGCCGGTATGGATGCGGATATCGTCCACATTAACGACCTGATTGACCAAAAACAGCAGATGACCGATTACCGTCTGCTCGTATTTCCGGGCGGGTTCTCATACGGTGACGATACCGGAGCCGGCAATGCCTATGCAAACCGGGTGCGGAACAATCTCTGGAATGATGTTACTGAATTCCTTAAAGAAGATAACCTGGTACTCGGAATATGTAACGGGTTTCAAATTCTTGCAAATCTCGGGCTTGTACCGGCATTTGATAAGCAGTTCAAACGGGATATTGCCCTGATGCCAAACCGCAAAGGGGTACTTGAGTGCCGGTATGTCACTATCAAACCCGCTGCTGATAACCTCTGGACAACGGGTATTGAACGGATAGTCTGTCCGGTATCGCATGGAGAAGGGAACTTTTCCTGTTCCAGGGAGACGCTGCTCAGACTGAAGAGCCAGAAGATGGTAGCTTTTACGTATTGCCGGGAGAATCTGACCCCTGCAGATGGTGAATATCCCTTCAACCCCAACGGCTCGACTGCTGATATCGCTGGTATCACCTCAGCAGACGGGAAGGTCCTCGCAATGATGCCCCACCCAGAGCGTGCGATGGAATTTGTCAACCAGTATGACTGGCCCCTGCAGAAAGAACGGCTGAAACGGCAGCAACTTTTTGTTCCGGCAGAGTCCATGAATATGAAATTATTCCAAAATATCGTTGAGTATTTCCGGTAATCCAAACCTATTTTTGATAGTTTCGGGAGTGTACGGAGTGGATAACAAGTTCCCGGATCACCCCTGATGACCTTGATCCTCTTGAGATCGCCCAGGCACGAGCGACTTTGAGAAGTAAAAATCCAGAATCTGAGTTGCTTAAAATGTCTGATGACGCCTTCCTACGAGGCATCGAAGCTGTCCGGGGAGACTCAGTAACCAATGCAGGGCTGCTTCTCTCTGGAAACCGGATACCATCTCTGTCCTCATTGTCAGGTACATTATGTTCATCAACCCGAAAGAGGAGATATAAGTTGATCTCTTTAAACTATTTGTCCCAGCCTTTCCTCTCGATGTTGTTCGTGAAGTCGTACTCAATGCAGTTACTCATCGGGACTACACCAATCCAGGAGAAGTATTAATCCGTCATGCAGCTTCGGAACTGGTAGTAACCAGTCCGGGAGGATTTATCGGGAATATAACTCTCCAAAACATCCTTCGTCATGAGTCAACTCCGTGTAATCAGACTCTGGCAAATGCCTTTCTTAAACTTCGTCTCGTAGAATCAGCAGGGACCGGGCAATGTAAGATTTTCATCCCAGTGCTCGAATACGGGAAACAAATGCCACGATATGATGCAGATGGTACCTCAGAAACTGCTCACCGATGAGGAAAGTCCCACATCGGTTACTATCTTTTGAGACAGGTGAATACTGAAAGTCACCGGAGATAAGAATTAATAGTGATGTAACTTACATCTCACATATTCTTGTAAGGAGAGACGACAATGGACTTTACCGATATAGTGATGCAGCGATACGCTACAAAGAAGTTTGATGGCAGGAAAATCCCAGAAGAAGAGATAGACAAATTACTGGATCTGGTCCGCTTTGCCCCGTCTGCACTGAACCTGCAACCCTGGAAAATAAAGGTGATTACCGACAGCCAGGTAAAAGAACAGTTAAAACCGGCAGCATTTGACCAGGAGCAAATATCCACCTGTTCACATCTGTTCGTCTTTTGTGCAGACCCCGATTATGACAGCCTTATCAGGAGACTTGGAGATCTCTTAAAGAGCCACGAGGTTCCGAATGATATACAGAAAAATATCCTTGGCATGGCACAGCATTTCGTCGAACAGATGACACCGGAACAACGGTTTTCCTGGTCACAGGCCCAAACCTACCTGGCTCTTGGAAATGCACTGAATGGTGCAAAGGCTCTTGGGTTCGACTCATGTCCGATGGGTGGATTCGACCCTGCAGAATTTGCCCGGATCCTGAAGATACCAGCACCATTGGTACCAGTCATGCTCTGTCCGGTGGGATATGCGGCAGATACACCGATGCCAAAGATCAGATTTCCAAGAGAGGATGTTCTTTTCTGAGTATCAAAGGTTATCCTGGGTTATTTCACGGGGGTACCTGGTGCACCAACAAAAGATGAATATCACTATATCCGAATGATGTGATTTTTCTTTTTTCCCAACATCACTTTTACGCTGCTATAATCTGACCACACTGTTTTGAGGCCATGGACCTGACCCAGGTACCGACACCGCATTATCCCGCGTGAAAATGCGTGAGAGAAAAGTATGAACCCTCGACTTTTTTATGAGGAGATGTATAGGAAACGGGATGTTGATACCCTATTGAACCATACAGATCTGAATAAGTATCCTTTGATAATCAGAAACATCCATGAAATCTATTCCCGGTACAGGATTACCACCTGTAAAAAGACGAAAAAGCAACCAGGAGAACGGACCGGCAACACCCTTTTTCAAATGGGCCGGAGGAAAGAACCAACTCCTCGGGGAATTTGCTGACCGGTTCCCGACAGAATTAAGAACAGGCGTTCTTGACCGGTACGTGGAGCCGTTTATCGGAGGGGGAGCAGTATTTTTTTACATCGTCCAGCATTTCCCTATGAAAGAATCAGTTATCTGTGATATCAATGAGGAACTTGTTCTTACATACAAGGTTGTGCAACAGGATGTACATGCTCTCATCGCTCTCCTGACTCAGTTTCAGGAACAATATGATATCCTCAATGAATCCGACAGAAGTGTGATGTACTATGAAATCAGGGATGACCTGAATGCAAAACGGAATGGATTTGATTATTCCACTTACAGGAGTGAATGGATAGAACGGGCAGCCCAGCTTCTGTTTCTGAACCGGACCTGTTTCAATGGTCTCTTTCGGGTCAATACGAAAGGGGGGTTCAATGTCCCATTTGGAAAATACAAAAATCCAAGAATCGTGAATGCATCTAATCTGGTCAAAGCATCAGAACTTCTCTTGAATACCACCATACTTCTCGGCGATTTCAGCATATGTGAGGATTTTATTGATGAGCGGACGTTTGTCTATATCGATCCCCCGTACCGGCCACTAAACCAGACCTCTTCCTTCACTTCCTATTCACAGGGAGGATTCTCAGAAGATGATCAGGTCCGTCTTTCTAAATTTTTCACGACGATAGATACCATCGGGGCGAAGGTGCTCTTAAGTAACTCAGATCCAAAAAACGAGGATCCGACAGACCATTTCTTTGATGATCTCTACAAGGCTTATACCATAGAACGGGTACTGGCTAAACGCTTCATTAATAGTAAAGGGGAAAAACGTGGTGAGATTTATGAGATTGTCGTGATGAATTATCAACCGCCTGATATAAATGACACTCAACAAGGACTCATCCTGGGATGATGTATTCTCAACGATTTCTTTTTTAGGAGATAACAGAGAACAGATGCTCGTTTCTTACTGCTGAAACCCTGAAACCGGGCTTTTTGTGGAAAAGACCCCTCGTCTTCTTGCGAAGATGGATACCAGATCCTCCTGTCCTTCCGTGTTTAAGAAAAATAATCTGGCAATTCTACCGGTAGAGGATAGGAAATATGTGATCTTTTTAGATCCGCAATTGAAATCATACTTCACTTTTTCTCCGTTTTATGAATCAATTGAACCTGAAGAGTATGAGCCGTCCAGATACATAGCTACGCTTGAGACGATTCAACAGGGAAAAATTGATAGTATCCAAATTTATGTTAAAAGATAGACAATCCAGACCACATTCCGGTTAATATACACAAAATAAAGACGGCCCTTCTTTAAAACGAGTTCAAAGACTCAAAAGAAAGGGCCAATAAAATATTCTCATTTATAAGAGATAAAATTTTTGATTCCTGCACCATAGCAACAATGCCTGAATGTCTCATTGCCGATAAATACCCGAATATTTTGTTACCAATAGATACCATGCCATAGTACACCCCTTTTAGTGTATACCTTTTTCATCTTCTTTTTTCAGCAACAGATCAGCATACTCCCGGATGACCGGGTAGAGATCCTCAATACGTAGAGAAAGATTTTTTCCTCCCAACATGAACGGTGACGGGCCAAGTAGTCTGACTGGTGTAATCTCTGATGGAGTACCCTGAATTTCAGAAAAATCCAATGGACATTTTGTCATACAGAAAAAATCTTTTAGAAAATAGGATTCAGGAATCTCAAGAGAACCTTCCTTTATATCCACTTTTCTTGGAACAATCGGTTTTTTGGGAAAAGATACGGAAATATCCAGTTTTTCCTTCACCCTTGTAACCACCGTCTCTCTCTCCATCCCATGAATGGTAAAGAGTTCCCAGGGGTTTTCATCCAGATACTCTGCAAAATAATACCAGGCTGCACCGATATGAATACAGGGATTATACGCATCCGGACATGAACAATACGAACGGATACTTGTGTACGTGGGAGGGACAAGATGAATATCTGCTTTTTTTATTGCATCTGCAAAGTCCTCGGAGAAATCCCCCGCAAGCAGAACTCCGGATAGGGCTGCATCGGCTGCAACAACGGAGATAAGTCGCTCCCAAACGTCATCGGTAAATACCGGAACGTGCAGGAAAACGTCCTTAATGGAATGCCCTGTGCAGCATATCCCCATTTTTACAAGCCCTGGAATTACCCGTAGTCGTGAACCCGAACCATTTCTGGCACAATTTTTAGCTCGGGAAAGCTTTCCTTTCTCTCCGGCACTCTCAAGGAGTTGTACAAAAGATCTCGCCCACCAGTTCTCCAACACCGGACCGTCCCGGCTTTTTAAGGAAATTCTCTCATTCTCCGGAACATCATAGATGCTCTTAATCCACCAGGGTTTTCTGCGTCTCATGATTCAGTCTCCCTCCCCGGCAAATACCGTATCCCGCAATGAGACTATTCTTATCAATTCCTCTGTTGAGAGGCTGGTAAGGAAATCATCCCCACTGGCAAGCACTCCCTCTGCCAGATTCCGTTTTGCCTGGTTCATCTCATCAATCCGCTCTTCAAGGGTTCCTGACGCAATCATGAGGTGAACCTGAACATTACGTTTCTGGCCTATACGGTAGGTCCGGTCGGTAGCCTGATCTTCCACCGCCGGATTCCACCACCGGTCGATGTGAAACACATGAGTTGCAGCGGTAAGATTAAGGCCGGTTCCCCCTGCCTTAAGAGATATGATAAATATGGCCGGGCCCGCATCTGTCTGAAACTGATGAATCAGGTTTTCACGCTGCTTTCTGGACGTTGACCCGGTAAGAAGCAGAACCGGGCAGGAAAAATGTTTTTTGCAGATGGTTGCCAGTTCTGTTGCAAATGTGGCATACTGACTAAATAACAGTGCTGAATCCTGTACATCACAGACCTCTTCTAACATCTCAAGAACCCTCTGGACTTTTCCTGAACGATCCGGTCTCATGCTGGTATCTTTCGCAATCAGACCGGGATGATTACAAATCTGTTTGAGACGGGTAATTACCCGGAGAATCGCCCCTTTTCTGGCAATTCCCGTGCTTTCATCAAGAGTGGTAGCCATATCACTCACCACCGCCTGATACAGGGTAGCCTGTTCACGGGTAAGAGAGCAGTACACCCGTGTCTCCATCTTCTCAGGAAGATCCCCGATTATCGACTTATCCGTCTTCATTCTCCTCAAAATAAATGGCCTGATGAGACGCCGGAGTTCAGCAGTTGCAACCGGATCCTTCTCCTGTTCAATCGAAGAGGCATACCGGGACTGGAAAGCATGTTGCGAGCCAAGATAACCGGGATTTAAAAAATCCATAATTGACCAGAGTTCAACAAGCCGGTTCTCCACCGGTGTACCGGTCAGGGCTACCCGTCTGGCAGCAGGAATTTTTTTCGCGGATTTTGACTGTATTGTCTGCGGATTTTTGATATTCTGTGCTTCATCAAGGATAACGGCAGACCAGGGAACCTGGGAGAGGTGCTCGAGATCCCTGCCAACCAGGTGATATGTCGTAATAATCAGATCATATGTCCTGACCAGGCGGATAAATTCATCCCCCTTACACCGGGCTGTTCCATGATGAATCCAGACTGACAATGTGGGTGCAAATCGGGAGATTTCATGCTCCCAGTTCCCCACTACCGACATAGGACATACTAAAAGAGCAGGAGCAAGATCTGGATCTGTCGTTTTCAGGCTGAGCAGCCAGGCTATTGTCTGCGGAGTCTTACCCAGACCCATATCATCAGCAAGACAGGCCCCAAATCCCCGTTCTGTGCAGCCAAGAAGGAACGCATGACCTTCCTCCTGATATGGCCGCAGGGTTCCTGCAAATGTCTTGGGAATCCTCCTCTGGACAGAGTCTTTCCCTGATTTAATAAGAGAAAGGAGATCTGATGTCCAGTCATCAGATGCCCTGACAGAGATGCTCATATCAGACTCTTCATCCTCACCCACCGATAACCGAATAAGATCACCTGCTGTCGGTTTGCCTTTGATGTACCGTTTCTCAAAATTCTGCAGAGCCTTTGAGATTGTTCCGGTATCACAGGATATCCACCGGCCCCCCACTTTCACAAAGGGTGTTTTAAGATCCACTGCCTGCCAGAACTCATCAGGAGAAATGGTCACATCACCAAGTGCAATCTGATAATCAAAGGATATCAGTTGAGATATCCCAAGCAATGACTTCCCGGAAAATCCACCCTTATAGCCCGCTTTCACCTCAATTTTCGGGCGTGCTTTCTGTTCTGTCCACCAGGCAGGCAGGAGGAGAGAAACTCCCTTTTCATGTATCTTCTTTGTCTCATTTCCAAGAAATTCTGTGGCCTCTTTGAGTGTACATTCTCCACGATCTGGTTCTGATCCAGAGAGGTGAGTTTTTATCACCGTAGATACGGATACTGCTTTACCAAGACCAGAGAGAAGTTCCTTTTTAAGATATGCAGCAGGAGGGAGCATTCCGCCTTCATCCCCGGTGAGACTCCAGATAATCTTTGCCGGAATGATAAGGGAAGGATCTTCTTGTGACTGCAGGTGCAGGCTGATTGACCACGGCTCATAATTGCCCTCCATTGGTTCCTGAAACATGATACACGGACAAAATGAGGGGAAATTCTGATCTTCCCGGGAAAAGGTAAGCCAGGTATGCATATCTGTTGCAAACCATTTCTCCATATCAGGGTTTGAAATGGGAAACTCTTTTTTAGTAAGGTCTGTAATGAAGGCAAGTTCATTCTGTTGCGATACCAGCATTTTTGCCCCTGCCCTGATGGCAGGCGGGTTGTATGTGAGTGCCTGGGTAATTATCACCTGTATCATAGCAGTAAGGACAAATACTACTCGTGAGTGTGGATTTGAAACTGTTTCTCTTTTGCTTTTTCTATGAAAGACGAACCTGCAGACCGGGGGCATACAATCAGCATATTCTGTCAGCCACTGATTTTCTTCCAGACTGAGAGATGGAACAAAGCAGGCATTATAACGGGTATTTACTTTACGGATCGCAGGTTTGAAGTGACCACTTCTGACAAGACGGATGGCAGCATCCTGAAGAAGAAAGAGATATTGTAAGGAATCACCAATAACATAATCCCGGGATAGTTCTTCCTGGTACTTAAAGAGGGTACTCAGTCGGTCATACGGATAGAGGGTGACCGGTACTGAATAAAGAGAAAGTTGGGTTTTTTTGGGTTTCCTCCCCGGATATTTCTGTACATCAGGGTGTGAACAGACCGGAGTGTCATGAATAATTGGAACATGGATATACCATTTGCTTGTTTTTAAGGGAGGAAACGGATCCCCGGTTATTGCACTGATGAGATCTGATAAACCAGTGAGAGGAATTGCATAGGGATATGGTTCAATTGCTGAATTGAAAGATTTTTTCCCCTGTTTTTTTTGGATAATCTGTAGTTTTTCTTCTGCCCATAATGCAATCATATTGACTGCCGGGTCAAAAAGGGCATGGAGAATGGGGTGATATTGTACAGGAATTCGTGGAGGATTCCTTATATCCTCGGTTTCATTCGTATTATAATGCGTTTTGTGTCCCCCCGGATCCATAGTATATGGGTAGATTTAAGAGATAGAATGACCGATTCAATCACGGAACCAGACTCCATTCACTTCTGCGTATCAATCCTTTTTAAAAATCCGAGTGCCTGGGTTATTTGGTCAATAAAATATGCTATCTGACATATGCTGACACATAGATTGTACAGGTGAGATATCTTCCTCAATGACTGATATGGCTCAATCTTCGTTACAATCGGGAATGACCCGAACGGGACCCATGATCCATTTCTGGTCATCACCCGGATATGTAAACCAAATAACTAAAACCCATTATAAAATATCTTATAACATCTGAATAAAGCCAGGGATATTATCGGCAGGTTACCCTTTTAGAGAAACCAGCGGAGATGTTACAAGCAAAAACGATGGAATAAAAGAAGGGTTGAAACTATTGAACCAGCATACTACTGGGACATATAAAAACCGTTGCTGATGTTAGTATTTGTTATAGATAGTACTTCACAAGGTATCATCGGAAATTCTGCCAGATGGCAAAAAATAACTCCATCGCAATTAGAATAATAACAATCCATTCCAAAAAATTTGAGTGTTGGATCCTGACCTCGTCTGATAGCATTGAATAATTTTTATAGATAACTTCTATCTTTCTGTCTACACTATCACTCCACTGACTGATTCGCACTACTTTAAGGACCATTGCATATACCCTGGCATAATAAATATCCTCAGTGACCTTTATCAGATTGTTAATCTTATCAGTTATCTCTGAAATATCTGCAAACAGTTCCATCAGATATGCCATAATAGCATGATATTGACGTGCTCTTCTGAAACTAGGTAATTTGTCTGCCTGTTCAATATCATCATACATCTTGGCCATCTGTTTCGTCAGTAACCGATCATAATAACGGAGCTCAAGAACCTGAACATTTGCAAATTCTATCAATTCAATCATATCGGTAGGAGTCTCCGGGTTACATAGTAAGGCTGCGTCCCATGAGAAAGTAACCCTGTCATCGCAGGTATAGCTCAGGGTATTTTTCTCAATCTCTTCACGCATATGAGATGAAAGTGAAACCCGTTCACTGTTCAGTAATACTGCAGAATCAATCGTTGTATCAATAGTATCTGTAACATATATCGTATAATCTTCATAAAAACCAGGATCAATTGAATGGCTTGCAATATAAGGATACAAAATTTCACTTAGATTTTTCAGATACGCCTGGAAGAGATCAGAAATACACTCCTGCCCGGCAAGGATAAAAGCGGTCTCTTCCAGAGCAGAAGATGGGATGGCATTATCCTGATACACAAAACAAAGACTGATAGCTCCGATATCATAGATCTTTACAATTGCATTGAATTCAAAAAATATCCCTTCACATTCAACTGTAACAGGATGCATACTGATAAGAAGCGGGGGGTTCTCCATCATAATGGATTTAGGACTGACCCTGAGAAAACTTGCACGTGCGGTAAAATAATTCCGTGCAAGAGCCTGCTCCAGTAAATCAAGATGTATCTCCTGCTCAATATCATAAATCCGGTAAAATCGGATTGCTATCATGATGTATCTCCTCTCATATGACTTTTTAGGGGTGCAGGTTATTGAGTCTTGAAGTATCTCTCATATGCCACCCAGGTGAACCAGGACGCGATACGTTCCGAAATGCTCACAAGACCCCCCATTTATTCCATTTTTTACGAGATCAACAAAGGGACTCTCTACATACTCTCGTGTGATACTATATCATCCTGTATACATATAACGAAACACTATCTGGAAACGGAAAATGTGCTCCCTATGCATACTATCTAAAAGCCAATGATACTGTAGATTTTTCTATCAGGAAAGAGGAAAAATTATTGGAACTGGTAAAAATAGTGAGTACAAATGCAAATACTATATTCAATTCAGTTGAGTAAATCATGACCAGACAATATGATGATTGTCTCATGTTAGAGATCACACTTATCTCATCATTCTATTTTGTATTCAGACAATTTTCAGGATAATTCCACGCGCATTTGAGATATCAGCCAAGGTATTTCTATTCCTCATAATACTAATCAGATTGAGATTCTTTTGTGTGATTCATACAACCATTCCGGAGATGATCTGTAATATCCCACCTTTTTATCACAATTCATTCCTATACAAGGAACAAATATCGATTGATTCATACCATTCCAGGATCGAATACTTGATTATTGATTATCATGTACCATCACCAGTACAAAGAATGTCTCAGTTATCGTATCGTCACAACAGGAATTGCAATTTTTCTCATTGTTATCCTTCTTCAGGTACAAAGTGCATCTGCTGACCAGAATGCAACCCGGATTATTGTAGAATGTAACCCTGGAAATGGAGAATCAGGATCCTGGTTCTGGATCTATGGAACGCTCAGCTCGTCTAATGATAAACCAATTGCAGAGAAAGAAATCAGATTAATCTGCTCTATTTCTGATACCATGGATCCTGAAACCAGTACACAAGTATCTACCAATACAGACGCAAATGGGGAATTTTCTTTTTATACTCCCTTCAATCAGACAGAACCGTACCAAATGGTTACGTTTGACGGGGACCAGTACAATCAGCCATGTTCCGCACTACTATCCTGCGAAATTCCATTAATACAAAAGGAAAATATACAAAACGAAAAAACAGAAATTGCTAATAATACTGATTTCTCCTTTAAAACCCATACATCTCCGGAACAATCAGCTACCGGATCTATCATAGCAGCAAGTGATCCACCGGGTGCAGAGATATTTATCAATAATGTATTGTATGGAACAACCCCAAAACTCCTTGCAAATATTCCCTGTGGGGCACATGAAGTCTGCTTTTACTTACCCGGATACAATAACCTTACCATAGGAACATATGTAACCCCTGGGAAAACTTCACATATTCAATCCAGCCTCTCCCGTACAGGAAGTCCGTTTGGTGGAGAAAGATTACTGAGTTCCCCACAATTTTCCTTTCCATTTTCTGATAATGACTCATACATCGTCATCAGACAGGGGGATGTCTCTCTATACACCCTGAAAAATACAACCTGGGTGAAAAATCCCACATCCCGCACTGGCGTGCCGGGATCTTTTGTATCATCTCTAATAACCGGATCCAATGCAACCGGATTTATTACAACAATTGTCAGCAGTGGTGATTCATTAAAAAAATCTACTATAACCTTTGGAAAACCACATGATTAATCTATTAAACCAATAATAACGGGATATTTATCTTTTTTTGTCTAAACCGATTTACAGATCAATAATGACAGTTACATCATAACGTTCCAAAGATCCACAGTTTCTCCAAATACTAAAAAAATCTGACCTCAAATACATTTTTAATCGTTGGAATCAAAGTAAACTAATAATTCATAGATGTGAGGGATTATTGCGTGAACCATCTCATAAACGGAGTTATCACAGGGTGCATCTTGATACTGATCCTGACTGTATCAGTGAGTGGATCACCGGGTATGCCTGATCTTACCCTGACCGGACTTGAGTTTACACCTTCATCCGGAGATATACATACCAAAGTACAGGTATCCTGTGCAGTACAAAATATTGGAAATGAGAGTGCATCCGGCTTTTATATCTATTATTATCTCTCAAAGGACCTCGAGATTGATCAATCTGATACCTATCTTGGTTACAATTATATCTTCTCAATCGGACCAGGTGAAACACTCATCAGTCAGGCATCTCTAACCATTCCTTCAGGAGTACGTGATGGCTCCTATTATATCGGAGCTGTCATTGATCCACCAGGCTGGATTCAGGAGCCGGACAAACTAAATAATACCGGTGTAAGCCCAGTATCCTTTATCGTAGGCAAAGAAGGATCTATACCGGTTGAGACACCAATGGCAGGTCCGACACCGGAACCAACCCCTGAAGTAGAATGGCCTGATATTACGGTTGTAAAGATGGGGGTTCCCGAACAGGTATCAGCAGGAAGTACATTTCCTGTACAGACCCTCATTTATAACAAGGGAAACCAGTCAGCAGGTGGTTTTTACATCTCCTACTTCCTGTCAGGGAGTACAACCATTTCTCCAGATGATCCATACCTTGGGTACTCATTTATTGCCCAGTACTTTTCAGTACCAAGAATTTCCTACTCCCTTGTTAATTATACCGTTCAAATGCCTGCTTCAGTTCAACCTGGTACCTATTACCTTGCTGCAGTTGCAGACTCAACTCATGTCCTCACAAAAGACTCTGCCGCTGATAATGTCGGAGGGGTACCGGTAACCGTGGTTGTACCAACACCAACCCTTATTCCTCCAACACCCTCTGATGAAACCGGAGCTATAACTATCAGTTCAATACCAAACGGTGCCCGGATAACTCTTGACGGAGTACAATATGGTCTTTCGCCAGCCACAATACCCGGTCTTTCTCCAGGAACACATATGTTGATACTTGACAAACCCGGCTATCAACAGTGGCAGGGACAAATTGATGTAATCACAGGAAGAACAGTCATCATGACGGTACGGCTCACCAGTACTGAATCTGCTGTACAACCAAAAACGGTAACACCTGCACCTACACCCATACCAGGTGCCATCATGATTGGGTCCACACCTCTTGGAGCCATGGTATTTCTTGATGGAACAGCAGTAGGGGTAACTCCATATACCATCACAAACCTCCAGCCTGGACGCTATAATCTTGTACTAAAACAGGTTGGATATGACGTATGGGAACACAATGTAAGTGTAGTATCTTATAAAATATCTCAGGTTTCTGCACCATTAACACTTGCAACACCTCATAAATCAGGGACAATCACAAATGGTACTATTACTCCTGAACCAACGATGATATCACCAGAACCAACTCCAGGATGTGAACATGGTACAGACCTTATCGTTTTATCAGTTGAGTGTGAAGAAAACCAGATCAAGCGGGATTCATCATTTCGTGCACGTGCAACAGTTGCAAATGCAGGAAATGTTGATGCAGGACCATTTTATGTAGCATATTATCTCTCACAGGATAATATTACCGAAACATCGGATACATTCATTGGTTCACATTATTACTATCAACTCGGAGCCGGTATTATTGGAAGTTATATCGATCGGGTAACAGTTCCAAAAACAACGGTTCCGGGACCATACTATATCGGTGCAATTGTTGATTATACTCACATGATGGATGAATGTCAGAATGATAATAACGCTCTGACAAATGAAAAACCCCTTACTATAATCTAATCAATACCCATTTCTTTCAGATATCAGATTCATCCACAACATATTTTTCTTTTCCGATGATACCTATACAATACTATGG
>Ga0265594_1001900_pt1 | contig 15628 bp, 21 predicted proteins | sample saktaG_11_FD_190147 | JGI IMG/M metagenome (GOLD analysis project Ga0265594, IMG submission 190147) | Saline water microbial communities from Sakinaw Lake, British Columbia, Canada - sak_2011_5_24_80m | ecosystem: Environmental > Aquatic > Non-marine Saline and Alkaline > Saline ... | reverse complement strand
AAGGGACTCTGCACCACCCTCATGATGTCGTAGCGTTAGTGTAACCGATTAGCAAGATGCCGTCCTGAGTAGCTAAAGCTTTAGGGATATGGCTGAAGGTCTGGGCTAGGTGATTGGCGGGGTAGCCGTTTGAAGTTCAGATCGTAGATTGTAAAACACAAAACAGAAGCCTCATTACGCCAAGCCTCATGTTTTATGGAGCCACCCCCAATTAAACCTCTATAAGACTCTTCGTGAGAAGTGGGCTTGATGCAGTCAGCCTTAGGCGGTGACGTTTAGGGTAGGAAATGGGGCGTGGTAGCATAAACGCTTAACAAAAACGTCTCGTCCGAGACGAAAGTTATAAAAACCCTTTCTGGGGTGTTGAATTGTCACAGAAGCTGAAAATGAAACCTTGCCCTTTTTGTGGAGCTGAAATGGATTCGCTGAAAACGTTGGCTTATCACCGTTGCAAGGAACGCAGTGTCGAGTTAGATTGCCCGCCGGGTTCTCCCAGACCAGGCGATCTCATTGAAGGAGTAATCGCTGGGTTAGGTCTATCCTCAAAAGAACCCGTGTCAAAGTTCTTTGGTAACTGGAAGTGGGAGTATCCTGAAGTAACTTGGGAGAGATGGCAAGAAATAAAGCCAATACTGAAAGAAAGAATTGTGAAGCTACACGAGCGGGGAATTATTAGATATGGGAGTTGGTAAACCAGCTCTTTTTTTGGGGTGATTTATTGTCAGAATTAATCTTAGAATTAGTGCTATTGTTATCACTGCCTTTGACATATCCAAAGGTAGTCTATGAAATAGCCAAGGAAAAGAATCTCATAAATCCCTCTTTTTTGGGGTGAAATGTATGACAGAAGATAATTTAGAACAACATAAAAAACTATGTACGCTGTTACAAAAACAATACGATTGCGGTGCGGATTGCCCAGCTCACGATGTACAACCAGTACCTAACGTACAAGCACATATAGATAGATTCTGTGATGTAGTAAAACAACTTGCTAAAATTACTGTTAAAACTTTAACAGTAACCATGAAAGGAAACATTGATGAAATAAACAATTACTGCGAAGCCATAGGTGACTTAGCTAATAGATTCAATTTAGAAGTAGAATTCTAAACCCTCCCTTTTTTGGGGTGAGTGGGCGAATGTTGGATACCACGGCGTTAAAGGTGAGATAAAAAGGCTATGCCGTTCTCACACGTCCAACAGGGCAACGGTTCACGGACGTCCTAACCCGTATAAATATTGGAGAACAGCGGGAGTTGCCTTCACTCACCCTCTGGGGTGTACTTCCTTAATCCCTTGACCCGAACAAGGCGGGAAAGCAAGATAAACCGTGTAGTTTGAGAGGGAAGGGTCTTGCAGTACCCCCTACGGTGGGGTGAAAGGCAAGGCAGGAGAGCCTGTAACAGGTGAAAGAGTGCGGAAGCCCCTCTTCATGCCGAGCCTTCACTTCTCTTTTTTGGGGTGTAAGTTGGGAAACTGTAAAAACCGAAAGGTGAAAAGTCGACAGAAGAGTTATGCAGTTGTTCTTATGCGTTGACTCTTCTAGCGGGGTTCAAATCCCCGCACTTGGGGTGAAAGTATTTTGCCGTTTGAAATAGTAACAATAGACTTTGAAGCACAATGCCAAAATTGTCCAACCATAATCAAGAAGGGAGAGAAAAGACTACGCTACATCAGCCCTGAAAAATTCAGGAATACCACTCACAGAGTCAGCAAATCCTGTTGTATGGACTGTTTTGAAAGCATGCCATATGAGTAACCTTCCCTTTTTTTGGGGTGAAGTGTACGGTAAAAGTCCGTAAGGCAACAGCCTCGATGCGTCCCCTCGCTAGGGAGCTGGAAGCAAGGCGTCCTCTGTGACCAGCTAGAAGCACTTCGCCCTATTGGGGTGTAATAATGGGAATCTATGTAATTCAGAAACATTCCGCTACTCATCTGCATTATGATTTGCGGTTAGAGATGGATGAGGTACTAAAAAGTTGGGCAGTTCCTAAAGAGCCTCCGTTGGTGTCCGGCGTAAAACGGCTTGCTGTGCAAGTGCCAGACCATCCGATACAGTATGCAAGTTTTGAAGGAGTAATCCCAGAAGGTTACGGTGCTGGAAGCGTTGAAATATGGGATAAAGGCTCTTTTGAGTTGTTGTCCAGAGACAAGAACAAGATTAAGGTTCGGATCGCTGGCGAAAAACTAAAGGGAGTTTATATGCTTGTGCGGTTCAATCAGAGAAATTGGCTTTTCTTCAAAAAATAATCCTCTTTTTTCTTTGGGGTGTACAAGTGCGATTAATAACCAAAAAAACTAATTGTGAAGTCAAATACAAAAAGATTTCAGTGAAACAGTTAGTTCAAAGACCAGTCATAGTGATGCGAAATGAAGGCATGCTAGTGACTAAAAAGCGGTTCACAAATGACGGAAAACTATTAGACACAGGAGAAAAAGACAGCTCTGACAAAAAACTTACTGGATTTCACTGGGAACATGTTAGAGAAGACGACAAAATAGTGGACAAAAAGACCGTGCATTATTTCAATGTCACAGATGAAGGCGAAAAAGAAGTATCACAGTTCAGCAGAACAAAAGAAATCAAAATAATTAAAGAGGTCCCAGCAGCCAACGTAGACAACTATCTCATCACATCAATCTATGAACTATTCCACGTGGAAGACTCGGAAATATCCACTCTCTATGATGAAGCGGAACGATACTTCAAAGAAGACCTTGCCGGAATCTGTTTGTTTAGCTGGGGAAACGGTTTCATCCAATACTACGGGCTCCTATCACCTATCATGAAAGACGGCAAGTTTGTGTGGATACTAAAGCTTACGGAAACTGAGGTAGTTTATAGTCATCTGATGGATGTTCCAACACAGAAGACGCCGATCGAGCAACCGCCTACTCTCGAATTGCCGATGCTGATGGTATAACGAAGAGTCTTATAGCATTCAAATTATGCTCAGCATATATGATGAACATAGTTGTGCACAGGTATGTTGAACATAATTGAACCAAAGAAGAAGTTAATCATGTATGTATAACATGTATGTATAACATAGATGTATAACATCATCATGCCTTAGAGACTCTTCGTAACTTCCCACCTTTTTTGGGGTGAACTAATGGGATATTGTGTAGATATACAGAGTGTGAAATTTGAATTGAATGAACTAGAGACACTACCTGAAGACGTGGACGGATACTGGAAACTTGACACTGTTGACGGAAACAAAGAAATAGAACCTATTGACTGGAGCTTCAATTGGCATGAAGAAGATTTTGAGAAAACTTTGATTCTGTTAGCTAAAGCTGGAGTAACAGGAGAAATCGAGTTTATGGGAGAACAGGGCGACTACTGGAAATATGAGCTGAAAGACAAAAAAGTTGCATATTATGATGGCAAGGTAGTTTATTCGGAGAACCCACAAAAAGTTCTCGGCATTGAAAGCATGGAAGATCACATCTGTCCAAGCAATATAGACTAATAACTAGACTAATCGTAGCTTCCTCTTTTTTTGGGGTGAACAACATTGGAAAAAATAACTGATATGCACCAGAAATTTGAGGTTTGGCATCCTAAGAATCTTGTGGACTTCTTGAACTTTATACTGCAGTATCATCCGGTTGAGTTAAAGCAGTTCTTGGACGAGTATGATGAAGTACTAATGGGAAACTAACTTCCCTTTTTTTGGGGTGAATAATGAGATTCATAAAACCGATGCTATGTAAAAAAGGAACAGAAAACGACCTAGACCGCACAGGCTGGGTTGGAGAAGTAAAGCTCGATGGAACACGTGGTTTGCTAATGAAAACAGAAACAGAATTCAAGATACAGAATCGCGAAGGCGTCAACTACACGCACAGGCTACCCGAAATCACACAAGAAGCAAAAAACATTCCAGGAACATTTGTTGTCGATGGTGAAATTTGCTGGTTTAACGCTGAAGGAATTAGTGTGTTCACGCAAAGTCAAAGCTTATTTAGCTAAAAGTGTGGTTCCCCCCCACCTAGCTAGGTAGACGACTCTGATCGTCCCCTTTGCTGCTATTAGGCGGCTAAAGGCGTTGTAGCACACAAGATATAGGTAAAATCTGGTATTTGAAGAGCAAGTTTCCTGTTGTTTTTATGGCTTTTGACATTCTAGAGCTGAACGGAGAAGACCTGCGGGACCAACCTTATGCTACTAGAAAAGCGGTGCTTCGGCAGTTTATTCGAGGCTTAGAGACTCTTCGTGGAGCCAAACATATTCGATATACAGAACACAGTGAATCGCCAAGACTACTATTTGAAGATATAATTCAGCTAGGCGGAGAAGGAATAATCCTCAAACAATTAGACAGCAGCTACACTGAAGATTATAGAAGCCATAATTGGCTGAAGGTAAAGCTCGAGCAGAAAGCAGTTTGTGAGGTTGCAGGTTGGACAGAAGGAAACAACAAGCGCAGCGAATCTTTTGGATCACTGGTTCTAATGCAGGACGGAAAGTATGTTGGAAATGTGGGTGGCGGATTCTCTGACCATGAGTTAGTGGAGATTGGAGCTCACTTGAAAAGTTGTCCAAGTACGCCAAAACCGTTCCAGATAGATGAGCCTTACACAGCAGTCAAAACCGAATTGAAGGTACTGATCAGATACCATAAACGGACAGAAAATAATGTTTTCAGGTTTCCATCGTTCCTGAAAATAGTTCCCTCCTTTTTTTGGGGTGACTTTATGGAAAAAGAAGTATGTCCTAAATGCAAAGTGGAATTAAAGGTAGTTTATTTTTTAGGTGTTGAACCAGATTTTTTTGTTTGCCCTAAATGTAGGCTGGCTTATTCCTTGAACCTTAAGGAGAATAAGAAACCGTTAGCTCATGTTATAATGTTGTGAGGTAAAATCTCTTTTTTTTGGGGTGAAACCATGAAAGTTGAGATGCGAGAAACCAAACATTTATGGATAACATACAATCCAGCAAAGGGAGACTACAGAGAAATCATCATCGACGAAGAGGAGCCTCTTCGCGGAAGCGGACAGCACAAGGATATCCGAATCTGTGACGGGCATAAAGTTGTCAAAGTACGGTTTGATGGAACAAAAATCAAAGATGTCTTGGTAAATGATGTTTTTGTGTATCCCTAATTTCCCTTTTTTTGGGGTGAGATTACTGGATCCAGTTACTGCCAGCCTCGAGGTTCGTGTTGAAAAGGATAATACACGACATAAAGTAGGTCTTGTCATCTCACCTCATGGGGTGTAATTTGTCGAAGGATATGCAAGCTCTTTTAGAGCGAATATCAACTAAGCCAACTGTATTGCCAGCAACATATGAACCGCCAAAAACTAGCGGCTCTTTGAAAAGCCTTTGGAGCCAAGTAGAAACACGACAATGGCAAAAATCTATGCTGGAACAAATTGAAGGCGAAATATTGGCTCTCTATGCTGAAATGCGCGAGTATGATCACTACATAAATTGTGAAGAATGCCTGATAGAGTTACAATTGAGTGTAGAGCGCTATTTGGGTACTCGAGGCCCCTGGTTTCTTAACCTCCAAAATGAACAATTCCTTTTCGATGGCGAAGAAGAATTCGGTGAAGAATGGGTTTGCCCTTACCCGGATCTTCCCAAGGCTAGGGACTACAAAATAGGCTACTATAGTTACAGTGGCGAGGACACAAGTAGCGAGGACACAATAAGATTCATCAAAGACCGGTTAACATGGGCTATCAAATTCACTGACAAAAGGTTCGAGGCGGCATTCAAACTTGTTCCAATACTCGAGAAATGGTCTGTAAGCAGGGGGATCCCCGAGGTATCATGGATAGACGGCATGATTGATGATCTCGCTGGCAACCCTTCTTTTTTTTCTAATTGGGGTGTAATATCTGAAAACTATCCAAAAAGACGTTTTGCCGAAATGTGATATGCCAGGGTGCAACAAAGAGGCTATGTTTGACGATAAAACAATTTATGGATCTTGGGCCAATTTGTGCGAAGCAGACCAAAAAAGGTTCGGTGTTGGAATAGGATTTCGATTCGAGAAACGTGTGAAGATAGCAGCTGCAAAGACTAATCGTGTTCCTATAGTTTCTGTTCCATTAACCTTAGATGGTGTAGCCGAGGTTCGTTGTCCTCATTGCGGAGAAAGCCGAACTGTTGAATCCGATGCCAACTATATTGTAACTTGTGAAAACTGCGGAAATCGTTACAAACTTGAATCACAAATCTAATTCCCATTTTTTTGGGGTGAATTATTATGCCAACAACAAGAAGCCTATATACTTTCGAACAGTTCAAACAGGTATTTCAGAAAATGGCACATGATCTCGCCATCGAGGCTGTAACTAAGCTAGCATCTGGTGAATTATTGATTAAAGGATACCGACCTAGAACCCTTAGCGAAGTTAACACTGGAGTATATCACATTAAATTCTATGCAAACCATCTTGGCTTTAATTATGAACAACATAGCCATCCAGACCATATGGATTTCGAAATTGAAGAGAAATTCTATTCAACAAGCGCTCACTGCACCAAAATATCTTTCTACTCTCCTGAAATCAGAGATGAAAACACTAAAGACGAATGGGGATATACTTATCTTACTGACCACAAGAAAACCGATGCGGAAAAGAAAAGGCGCCAAAACAAAATCGATGAATTTCTAGAGAAACTGATGAAGGATGCAGATCTGAAGCCTGAGCCGCGGTTTTCGTTAGAGAAATACAGCAAACATTAACCCTCCCACTTTTTTGGGGTGAACAAGTGAGTTATAATCCAATCACATCTGAAGAAATCAGAGCTAAATGCGAAGAAAATGAGTTCGTTAGAAGCAGTAACAGTTACTACGCTAGCGACGGGGACCCAATGGTTGACGTAAACAACGAATTCAATGTTGCACGATATGACTCTCTAGAAGAGCTGGAAAAAGCATTTCTGATGTATGATGCGCATCGCCAATGCTTCATCTACAAAAACTTGGTGTTTGTCAACTCTACATTAGGCGGAGGCTGGGAAGCATGGACACTCAAAAAGTTCGGTGACAACTTGATTGCTTTTGAATCCATAAGCATGGGCATCATCATTAGAGAAGGCGAATTCAAGAAAGAAATAGATAGACTACTAAAAATTACAGAGGAACAGGCCCGCGACTACTGGAACTTTATTCTAAACGACGAAGACTAATAATCCTCTTTTTTTTGGGGTGAAAATTGACTGAAAACCTTAGACAATTAATGCGTAAAGTCGAAGTCAAAAAGTATCCGAAGAGCCCGCCCAAGGCCATACTAAATAACATTCTTCGCGAGATCAGCGTCAAAGAACACCATTTTGCTTTAAGAAGTTGGGAGTTGCTTGTAGAGCTTTTAGCACAATGGATGGTCCGTAATGCTGACCTAACAAAAGCTAGTATGTGCTGCAAGCCCTTCCATGGATTAGACCTGAAACTGCACAAGGAACTTTATGAGCATATTGACAGGTTGGATCTGTTCCGGCACTATTATGTGGCAGCCAAGAATCAGCCCTGGGACTATCTAGGCGACGCCTACAATGACTTAGAAATTAGGGGAAATAAGACTGGTATTTGTTTAACACCAAAAGCCATTGTTGACATGATGGTTCAGATGACCTACGGTGACATAGAAACAAAGCATGAAGCACAGACCATCTGCCACGCAATCGCTGAAGACTACAAACTGCGATACCTCGTTTTCAACCATGTCCCCGCTTTTCATGTGCGTCCAATGGAATTTCCAATGATTACCCAAATGGATCCTTGTGTCGGAACCGGGCGTTTTCTGCTCGAAGCCAGCATAATGTTTCCCAAAGCAAACCTTGTATTATTCGGCATAGACATAAATCTTTCAATGTATCGAGCCTGCCTAGTAAATATGGTTCATATGAGCAATCACTGCTTCAGCTTATTATGTGCAGATTCTCTACGATTGGGTGAATGTGGACCATCGAACAAAATATGGGATCTCGGCAACAGATGGAGCCCACCCGACATAACAGAATTCTATTGGAAGCCCAAACCCACCATACCTTTCCTGCAACGATACATAAACAAATAACCCTCCCTCTTTTTCTTTGGGGTGAATTTATATCAACCACAACAACAAATAAAACAGCAAAAACCATCAACATCCAAATATCAGGCCGATCTTTAGCTGAAGCGTTCATAGACCTTGTTTACTTCAACAAAAAAGTTGAACATATCAAAATCTCGATGACAACACTAGGCGACAATCCAGAGAATGTTTCCATCACCTGTTCAGGTAGGGGGTCATTAAAAGGAAACGTGATTGATGGAAAATTTCATGGTGTAATTAAGGGCACACCAACACAAGTAAAAGAATGGCAACGATTCTTTAACAAGTTCGTTTCAGTTCCAGAATTCTCTTTGAAAATGTACATAAACTGGCTTCAGAGCAACAATAACAACTCCCACGAAGAGTCTACCCCCTAAGACTCTTCGTAATCCCCCCCCTTTTTGGGTTGTAAGTGGGGTGAAAAATGTCAAATTTACCTGAAATCAAAATCTATCTAGGAAACCATCAAGTGACAAAAGAATGGACAAAAACAGAAGCAGTAAAAGTTAAAGCAAAAGATTTTTGGATACAACATGGCGCCGAAACTGAAGAAGTTGCAGTAATCAAGGAAATCCGAAGAACTGGAGACTCAATGGAACAAAGTATGAAATGCTGTGGTTTTCCAACCTTTCAAGATGTTGAAGTGAAAGTGGAGTATGCAGACGGCACAGTGACAGAACACCGTTTAGATAATCAATTTGATATACTCGAGGTAAAGAATTTCTAGAAATACTATATTCCTGGTCAGAGCTGAATCCCCTTAATCCTTACTTGGTCTGGAAAATTTGTAACCCATGCGAATTTGAGGGAGTAGATAGAACTGAGAAAAAAAATGAATCCGCTGATACTGTGGCGCCTAAAAAAATTCTGTGACGAACACGAGCTGGATCCTCAAGAGATCGACACAACCTTAACATATTGGGAAGCACTCGCGCATTTGAAGTCACTAACCCCGCGCTGTTCAGGCGCTGAAGATTACGACAGAGAAGACATGCTCCGGTGGAGAGCAGAAGAAGAAAGGTACAGGATGGAACATTTTCTACAGTCATACATTATGGCCGCGCTAGCGGGTGAAACAAAAGCAGCTGATGTGGGGCCTCCAATTGAATATGCTACTGGATTTTCGTTGGCAGCCTACATTAGGAGATAAACATGATAGAAATTAAAATATGCCCTGATTGTCCATTCAAAAAATACATGATCTATCTTTCTCAACAATCCTACACAACAACACCAAATAAAAAGACTGCCCTTCGAACCTGCCAAGAACTGCGAGTAATTGCCAAAAGTTTTGGTGAAGAATGCAAGCATTTCAAAGGAGAAACTCTTGATAATTTCCTCTTTTTTGGGGCATCGGATAGGCAAAAAAGTGAAGAGCTAAATCGTGAAGACGCCGATGCTACATCGGAAAGAAGTGGGGAACGCCGGTAGACAACGGGATGCTTAATGCTGAGGACTTGGAACTGACCAGAAAGAAAAAACTAAAGTGATGGGGGGGAAAAAAAGCCAATTGTTGTCTCAAAAAAAGATTTCACACTCTCTCTTCGAGACAACAGTTAGGTTTCCTAAACTCCATTACTTTCTCGTTCTAATAAAAATTACTGAATGCGAAAGGGACTAAAAATATACTGTACTCTTTCCCTTTTTTTGGGGTGATGATATTTTGGTCATATTCTTTGAAATATTGCTGATTTTGCTCTTTTGCCTAACTCTAGCTCACGGAATCCGCCGATTTGACACTAAAAAATTGCTATTGGCCTTCACAATTATAGCACTCATAATGGCAGCTGAAGAAAATCTTATCATGTTAATAACACACGATTATTCATACTATGGCTACTTTTTATGGATTGGAAAGTTCCCGGTCTGCATAATGCTTGCTTGGGCCACTATCTCATATCTAGGATTCATATTAGCTTCCAAATATAACACCATCATAGGAGTTGCTGCCGCCTCCTCAATGGACTTAATTCTTGAGCCCGCAGCCCTCTTCTTCGGGTTATGGACATGGAATAATTTGAATTCGCTAAACTATTTCAATGCTCCTCCACAAAATGCAGTCGGTTGGCTCCTCTTTACATTGATAGGAACAATAATTCTCAAAAAAACCTTCCCTAATTTTTTGGGGTGCAGATTGCGAAAAGAAATCGTTCTTAAAGCGAAAGACGGATTTGGACGTAAAAACAAAATCACCATTGGAGGCTCAAAGAAAGATTGCGACAAAACTGAAGAACTGCTAAAAACAATCGAAAATCTTGACAATTTATACGAGGGAGTAGCACGTCTTAAAATTCAGCAGCTGATAGATGAATATAACATCAAGCCGTGGATTCTCTTCAACGGCAACGGCGTATGGAGCAAAAAGCGAGTTCTAAACAATCTCAAACAAATTATGAAACATGGAACCCTCTATGATGGTAAACACCCAAGGTACATCCCAATCGGCAGCATGTTGCGTATGCCCTCCGTAGGAAAAACAATCCTTTCAACATACTTCTACGAGTTTCTACATCTATGTTGCGGCAGCATTGCTCACTATAGCATTCGAGGATGGGTCACAGAATATCCTACACTTGAGGATCTCAAAGCATTCTTCAAAAAAAACGAGTTCGGCAAACGTGTTCTTGATGATATCCCTGGCTGGAAAACTGATGCTCGTCTAATAGTCAAAAAAATAGAGGAGCTGCTGTTTCCAGAGCCGATATTGGCTGCTTACATTAAATCCAAATCCTAATTTTTTTGGGGTGAAGCTCTTAGACAACATTTATATATTAGTTCTTATCTAACAGTTGTATAAGAGGCGAAGAAGATGGAGATAACCCATAAAAACCATGTGAAATGCCCTAAATGCGGTCTCCCAGGCACAAAACAAGCTAAGAAGATAAAATGTAAAAAGCCTAACTGCACCAAATGCCCCCATGGACCATACTATTATGTTGCTCATCGAGTAGGAAAAAAAGTGAAGAGCTGTTATATCGGAAAGAACTGGCCAAAAGATGATTAATCACATCCTCAATTTTTGATTCTACCAAAGGAAAACTCTGCTTATGTCGCGCGCGCGCACCCCCCCCGTAGCTTCTTCGTGGAGAGAGCCAACTAATTTTTTAGAGTAAACCTTAAATATTCTGTAGAGGAGCTATTATTAAGGTAATCTGACCAAAACAGCTTTTTGCTGCTTGGCTAAGCACCAGAAGGGATGATGATTGCCTTACCTTCCTTGTTTGGTAGAGCAATATAAGACTGATAGAGTACGTTAAATATTTTAATTGGTCAACCTGTTTTTCGCTTAGACAAGCAGGAATTAAAATTACCTAATGGTTTTCAGGGGATGGCACGTCTATTACGACTACGATAGCCGCAAATACAAGCTTCGATGTTTCTTCAAGGTCCCATTCCTCGAGAGAGAGAAAGCAGCATATCTCAAGCTGAGACGTCTAGGACTCAGTATCAACCAGATAGCCAAGGCCTTCGGAAGGTCCACAAATGTAGTATGGAGAGCCCTGAAACGCCTGCAGCAGCGAGGGATTCTACGACTTGTTGACATGAGAAAATTGCCCTTCCAGGCTAGGATGAGAGCAGCCTCTTACAGATGGCAAAAGATGTTGAAAGTGCTCCATCTCTGGGAACTCTGGATATGCGGAGAGGAGGACGAGCCTCCATAGAATCGAATCTTCTTGACTGACCCCCTGAGATGCCCTCTCTCTTAATGATATGGTTAGTTTAAAGAAGAATAATAATAAGAAGAAGTAGGTAGAGAACAAGTAGGTAGTGCCCGAAAAGAGGGCATTTCTTTAATATTAATGGCGCCCTAGGACCCAATTTTCTTATTTATGACGTAAGTTGCGCCTAGGTTTTAGGGTTTCTACGAAGAGTCTCTAAGGGTCCTGTTTAGGTTGTTGTTTAGAAAAAGGGGGGAGTTATGGTTTGAGGGGCTCATCTCTTTTTCCGCTATGTCTCCACGACGCTTTTGATGTGGTCGACGATGATCTGTTTCGCATAGTCGGCGACCTCTATCCCCTTTTCCTTGGCCAGTTTTTCCAGGGTCTCATAGTGTCTCAGGTCGTCTTTGCTTCTCTTGTCAAAGATGGAGCGAATAACAATGTATATGCCGGCTGGGATTCCCCTCTTTCCCTTTCCGGTCATGAGCCTCGCCAAGTCTCGCTTAAACGTGTCGACTCCTTGTGTCTCGGCGGTTTCCGCCAGTTTGGTTTGCGGCTCGTCTCCGAGTTGAAGTCTCGCGGTGGCTAGGCCGTCTCTGAAACTAACCTGTCCTTTTCGAACAGATTCCTGCATGGCAGGGTTGAGATCTAAGATTTTCAGGTACTCGCTGAGGGTGCTGTGGGATATGCCCCAGGCTCTGGCTAGTCCGCGCAGTCCCGTCGGCAACCTACTTAGGTAGGCGCTTATAGCCTTACCCCGACTTATGGGATCCGGCGTTTTATGAAATTCCTCCAGGTTCTCCTTTAGGCTGGCGTCCATGGCCTCTTCGTCGCTCATCTTCTCTATCCAGACGTGTTGCCCAACCGTCAGCTCCTTGAGGCCGGTCTCCTTGAGGGATAAGAAACGTCTTCTGCCGACCACTACGCCGTAGCCATCCCCCTCAGGTCGAGTTTTAAATGGCTGAACGATCCGTGTGCGGCGGAAATGCTCAATCAACGCTTGGTCTTCAGGGCTTTCTCCGAAAGACTCGTCGGCCCTCATATTCGTCTTGGATACGAAAAACTGGTCTATAGGAATTTTGTCGCCTACTTTAGGCAAAACATGCTTCTCCAAACATCTCACCTCAATCCAATGCAAAATATTTAAGGCGTTAAGTCTATAAAAAGCTTGTGCTAAAATGTGTCAGAATGGTCGACACCCGAACACCCGGAACGTTTAATGAAACCACAAGTCTTATATGGCAAAAAACCACAAAATGTTGTTTAAAGTGGCAAAGGTTAGGAAACAAGAAGCATACGGGTGGGTGGGTGTTGGCCTCTCAAACTCTCAAGAATTCAGATGACAAGCATAAGGTTGAGGCTAGGCTGGATGGGGAGCTTGAAAGGCTTCAAAAAGGGTGTGGCGTGGGCTTCGAGGTTAATGTTAGGTGGCTGCCGGGCACCGTAAAATACATGGATGGGAAACAACTCCTAGAAGAGGTTTCGGGAGACACGATCATCATCTACGCTGAAGAGCCCGCGGAGGCAATCCATCTCTTGGCTCACGGGTTCGCTGAGTGGTTGCTAAACAAACACACGAAAAGGTATAGACTGCTCATCAACAAGCTGATAGAAGTCTTCGAGCAAATACAGTATGAGGAGAAGGAGAAGCTCGTGGAGGCTATAGCGGCGTTGCTGAGCTTATGATAGCGTTTTGTTTATCAGTATTCTTCCTGATGAAAGGACGGTTTGCACGTTCCACCCTTCGGTTAGGTAGTTTTCGAGCTGGTTCTCGTCTATGATCTTTTTGGGGTCCCTGTTGGGGTTTCCCTTGAGCTTGTAGCCTTCCAGCCTTAGCTTTCTTATTTCCTCCACGGCTTCGTCAACCGTTTTGTATTTGGCTAGGGCTTCTTCAACTCTCTTGATTTTGTCTTCTGTGAAGCCTAGTACCTTAACCGTGTCTAAGACCTGTTTTTTCCTCAGCTCCTCGATGGAGCCTGTCCTGCTCGGGAAGAAAAGGACCCTTGCATATTTTCTTCTCAGCTCCTCAATTTTCGTCTTGTCGTAGTAGACGTCTTGGCTGCCTGGAAGTATGTGTCCCATGAAAAACTCTTGGTCCTTGGGGTCGAGTCCGGAGTTTCTGACAGCCCTTTCGAAGGCCTTTCTGAGAGACTGCGGAGTTACGTTTCGCCACTCCCTTATTTTCGCCGCCTTTGCCGCCTTCCTCACGTACTTCTGGGGCGCCGTCATGTCTAGTGGGCTGTAGGGCCTTTTCTCCTTTGGTATCTGCCTGTTGTCTGAGCAGAAGAGGATCTGCTTGTCGTCTAAGGGTCCAAGCCTGGCTTCGCGTTCGTCAAGGTAGGCTTTGACGGCTTTAACCGTTTCTTTGGGCATAAAAACAAGGTATGGTATCTTATTCTTGCAAGCGCCTGGAACAACCTCCTTCATCTCAGGGTAGATCCTGACAAGCAGCGGTACGACGTCTGCTTCAAGCTCTTCCCTTATGTCGCCGTATCTCATGGCCCTACCCGTTGAGTTTCGCATACCCGACGTGTATAACGTTAGAAGGGAAGCTCTCCACTTGAGGTTCAGCCCAGCTTCACTAACCATCCTGTAGATCTCCTCGTCGGTTGGAATGTACTCCGGCCTACTCCTCTGTCGGGTGCCGACGTACCGTTTCTCCAGCACTAGGTTGCACTTGTCGCCAACCCTGAACCCGTTGCACTTGAAGAAGCTTTTAAGCTCCTCCATCTTCCTGTTCGCTGTTCTGGGAGCCACAGCTAAATCGCAGAAAGCCTGAACCTTCTCCTCAACCTCCTCTTTCTTTAACCCCACAAGCTGGTCCACAGACAAACCAGCAAACCTCACGAACTTGGCTAAAGTCTTCAGGTAAGTAGCCCTAGAACCCTCACTCCGAGTCTTACGCCCAAGATGCCTAAGCAACCTGTCAACACTCGCGTACCCACTCTTCCAACCCTTAACCTTCAGAAGAACCTCCCAATCCCTAAGCGCGCCCAAACCGACCACCAACAGTGAGGGGGGCGAAGCCGCATATAAATTTACCTATACTCCCGAATTGGTGGGCTTGGAGAGATTTGAACTCTCGACCTTTCGGTTATCAGCCGAACGCTCCAGCCAAACTGAGCTACAAGCCCATAAACAAACCATAAAATCTTCCATTTATTAAAGGATTTTCTCCGCCTCCCCCAAAACATGCTAACCATTAGCCACGAACCAAAAAATTCACAACACCAGAAAGAGTGAACTGCCGCTATACTTTAATCACCATTCTAACATCTATTCTCGATAGGGCCCGTAGCCTAGTTTGGATAAGGCGTCGAGTCGCCTGAAAATGGTGGCGCGCAAGCCTTCGGAGCCGGAAACCCAGGGTTCAAATCCCTGCGGGCCCGCCAAAAACACAAGCAATCATGAAAAGACATGGCATTCAACATAAAACAGCAAAATTGATCGCTGTCTGTTCTATAATTGACTCCGCAAAGGATATATTGCTGGAGCATTTTGTGTTCGCTCGCAAATGAGAGATAGGTGAGGGTATGAAAACGGATTCTCTTCCAGTTGAATTAAGATACTGGCCTATAAAACGGTATATGGACACATACAGAAAATCATTAGATGACATAGAAGAGTTTTGGGAGCAAGAAGCAAGAAAACTTGATTGGTTCAGCACATGGGATCGAGTGCTCGACTGGGACATACCCTTCGCAAAATGGTTCCCCGGAGGCATGCTAAACGCCTCCTACCTGTGCGTCGATAAACACCTAAAAACTTGGAGAAGAAACAAAGTAGCCATATATTGGGTAGGAGAAAACGGCGAAAAAAGAACACTAAGCTACTCGCAACTCTACACAGAAGTGAACAAGTTAGCGGCTGCCCTCAAAGAAATGGGCGTAAATGACGGAGAC
>Ga0265594_1001891_pt1 | contig 15664 bp, 18 predicted proteins | sample saktaG_11_FD_190147 | JGI IMG/M metagenome (GOLD analysis project Ga0265594, IMG submission 190147) | Saline water microbial communities from Sakinaw Lake, British Columbia, Canada - sak_2011_5_24_80m | ecosystem: Environmental > Aquatic > Non-marine Saline and Alkaline > Saline ... | reverse complement strand
CTAGGCTACCAGATGGAGGGCGATTGTTTTACCAAAGATGGTGAAGAGCTTAGTCTTGAGCTCATAGCTGCGGCTGACTACAAGGAGGTTGGGCAATTCATCAAGCAGCAACTGGAAGAAGCGGGCATAAAGATAGACTTCAGAACCATGGAAGCAAAAACGGTTGACGCCAAGGTAGGAGCGTGGGACTTTGACCTATCTATATATGGGCATGGAGGTCTCTATGAACCGTCTATCCTGAAAAGAGTAATTATGGACGAGGGCTTCAACAGTGCCCGGTATACATCAAACGAAACATTGAACCAGCTCCTTAAGGCACAGCTAACTGAGATGGATGCTGGAAAAAGGAAAGACCTGGTATTCCAGATTCAGGAGATTTACGCTGAAGACCTGCCATCACTCACTCTTTACTATCCCAAGTGGTACTCAGCCCACGATGGCACTATCAATCTATTCTATACTATGGATGGTATAGCCAGTGGCGTACCCATTCCTTTGAACAGGATGGCTTTTGTGAAATAGTAGAAGCGGAGGTGAACTGTAAAGTGCAGGGAAATGGTACACAGGCGCAATCAAAAAGTGTAAAAGCGAAGCATTATAAACTCTTAATTTTCAACTGCTATGGCGGGTGTGCAACGGGCGTCGCTGCCTCAAGAGCTTGCATCAGGATTTGGGAGGAAAACCCGGATGATGTCAAGATAGGATGTCTTCCCGCTGTAATAGTACCGTGGAAGCTTAAGGAAATTACGGGAAAATCAGAGAAACGAATCCTGATTGATGCCTGTGGTGTCCAGTGCGGTGCCAAGCTAATCAAGAGGGATGGAATGACAGTGGACCGCTATATCGAGCTTACCTCACTGCTCCGTATCAAAAAGGTAAAACAGCTACCTTCAAAAGACCTTGAGGATAAGGTCTACAAAACCATCCAGAAAGAAGTAGCTGCTCTTTTAGGAAAAGGAGAAATAAATTGATTAGGAAAGAGGCAAGGCATGAAGCTGCTCCTCTTATGCAGCTTATAGCAGTAGGGGTAGTGAGAAACCCATTGGAGGAGCCAAGTCTGGTGGCTGAGTCTGGCGATCTAGAGTGGCGGCCGCGAAAGGTGGGGGTAGGCGATAGCCGGGAGGTAATATCTGAGCTTGTAATCGATAGCAGCCTAGCTGGTATCCTTGATGGTCTAGAAGACTTCTCACATCTTCTAGTACTCTATTGGGCGCATCGTGTTCCCCCTGAGGGACGCTCCATCATCAAGGCTCATCCGATGGGGAGAAAGGACCTGCCGCTGGTAGGTATTTTCGCTACCTGCAGCCCGGCACGGCCTAATACCATTTTGGCTACAGTGGTGCGGCTGCTGGAACACAAAGAGAATGTGCTTAAGGTAGAAGGACTGGATGCGCTTGATGGCAGCCCCATAGTAGATATCAAACCTTACCACTCAAGCTACTATGCACGTGATGACGTGGAAGAAGCTGACTGGATGCTCAGAATAGAAAGAGAGTTCGCTGAAGGTTTGATTGCAGGTGGTGACAATAAAGAGAGCTAGTAATCTCAGGGAGACCGTAACGGAATGTTAAGCAAGCGGAACGTTATCACTTATGCCATAGCCTTCCTATTTATTCTATTGCTCAATTTCTTGCTGCCGAGAATGATGCCCGGTGACCCGTTCATGGCTATATATGGTGACGAAGCACTGATTGCCATGACGCCGGAGCTCAAAGCCAACCTGGTGGAGCGCTTTGCTCTGGATGAGTCGCTATGGCACCAGATCGGCGCTTACTTTCTGGCACTGTTTCAGGGTGAGTTGGGCTACTCTTACTACTACAATGCACCGGTGTTATCAGTAATCCTCGGACGCTTACCCTGGACCCTGCTTCTGGTGGGTACTTCACTGGTACTTTCTACGATGCTGGGAATAATTCTGGGGATTGAATCAGGTTGGCGGCGTGGTTCCAAAACTGACCGTACTATGTTAGCCGGGCTGATGAGTTTAAACGGCTTCCCCGACTTCTTTCTGGGAATGTTACTGCTTATCGCTTTCGGGGTGACATGGGGAATCTTTCCCCTGGCCGGGGCACTAACTCCCTACTCTGGTTTATCAGGATTGGCCCTGATATTAGACGTATTAAAACACCTGTTCCTTCCTGTGGCTGCTATGACTCTGGCTCATCTGGCTAGTGGCTATATGCTTACTCGAAATACCATGATTACGGTACTTAAGGAGCCGTACATGCTTACCGCCAAGGCTAAAGGCTTATCTCAGCGAGTACTCAAATATCGGCATGCCGGCAGAAACTCTATGCTACCTGTAGTCACCCGGACCGGCATCCGGGTGGGCAGGATAGTTACCGGGGCTCTCTTTGTTGAACTGGTGTTCGCTTACCCCGGCGTGGGCTTCCTCATCTACGAGGCCCTGCTGGCTCGCGACTACCCAATTATTCAAGGCGTGTTTTTAATAGTAGCTATATCCGTACTGGCCGCTAATTTCTTAATTGACCTTTCTTATCCAAAACTAGACCCGAGAGTGAGCTATGCATATTGATTTGAAGAAGGAGATAAAAGAGAGCGGTCCGGGTAAGGCAGGACTCATTATTCTACTGCTAATGATAGTGATGGCTCTGCTGGCGCCTATTCTGGCTCCTTATGACCCTTATCAACAATCAACCGCATCCCTGCTTCCCCCATCCTGGCAACACTGGCTGGGTATGAACCATGTTGGTCAGGATATCTGGAGCCAGCTGGTCTACGGTGCCAGAACCTCCCTGATGGTTGGATTTGGGGTGGGCATTTTCTCCACACTGCTGGGCACCATATTTGGAGTCTCGGCAGCCTTAGTCGGCGGGATTTACGAAAAGGTCGTGATGAGAATAATCGATGCCTTCATCGTGATTCCAATGGTAATTATCGTTATCCTGATATCAGCCTATATTAGACCCAGTATTGCCACTCTCATACTTCTTCTATCGTTCCTGAGCTGGCAGGGCGGTGCCAGAGTAATGCGGGCCCAAACACTTTCCTTAAAAGAGAGGGCAAACGTAGCTGCGGCTAGATCATTCGGGGCTAATCACTTCTATATCGCCTGGCGCCATATAATACCTGACCTTGGCCCTATACTACTGGTCGATTTCATCCACGGCGTACGCAGAGCTATCTTTATGGAGGCCGGGCTTGCTTTTCTGGGGATAAGTGACCCCACCGTGATTAGCTGGGGTATGATGATGCGTGATGCTCTCAGCTTCAGCTACCTCAACGTCTGGCAGTGGTGGCTGGTTCCCGCTGGCGTAGCCTTATCCCTGACCATAATTGGTCTAACTTTTATCAGCCATGCTGCCGAACCTGTTATCGAGCCCAGATTAAGGGGTGTTGGCATTGCTTGAGATTAAGAACCTCAGGGTCAGCTATGGTCATGACGTAGTCCTCAACGGGATAGACCTGAAACTAAAGACAGGAGAGACCGTGGCCATTGTCGGTGAGTCCGGCACGGGAAAGACTACCCTTGGCTTAAGTATTATGCGTTTGGTAGAGGGTACCGTTCGAGGAGTCATCCGCTTCAATGGTAAAGACCTGCTAACACTGTCTGACAATGAGATGCAGCAGATAAGGTGGAGTCAGATTGCCATGGCTTTCCAGAATGCCAACAATGTGCTGAACCCTGTCCATACTGTCCTGAATCAGGTTATGGAGCCGATGATAGAGCACAGGCTGAAAAGCAAAGAGGAAGCCCGAAATAGGGCCACGGAACTATTGGGGTATTTTGGCTTTCCGAGAGAGCGTTTTTCTAACTACCCCCACCAGCTCAGTGGTGGCGAGCAGCAAAGAGTCCTGTTAGCTATGGCACTGGCTGATGACCCCGAATTGCTTATACTAGATGAACCACTTTCTTCACTTGATGCTGCCGCCAGGGGTGAGGTAGGGAACCTGCTTAAAGAAATAGATAAGCACGGTGCTAAATTGGTAGCAACCCACGATTTGGATACCGCGAGCAAGCTAGCCGACCGGATAGCTGTACTTTACGGGGGTAAAATTATTGAGGCAGGGCCAACCCAGGATGTGCTCTCCCGGCCCAGACACCCCTATACCAGAGCTTTAATCCGAGCCTACCCTAACATGACCACAGTGAAAGACCTCCAGGGTATTAAAGGCCGAATGACTCACTCTGTCAGTGGTTGTCCATTTCACCCCCGCTGTACACAGGCAATAGATACTTGTCAAACTAAGGTGCCGCAGCTAGTGTGGAATCAAGGGCGCCACATCGCCTGTCACCGGGGCGGTATTATCACCCTGCTGTCAACCAGGAATCTAACCAAGTCATTCGGCTCACTTAAGGCCGTTGACTCGGTGAATCTATATATCGAAGCGGGAGAAACCCTGGCTCTTGTGGGGCAAACTGGCTCGGGAAAGACGACCCTGGCAAAAACGATTATGGGTCTTCACCCACCTACCGAGGGCACTGTGTATCTCGAGGACGCCAGGGTTGATAAGCGGAGAAAGGATTTCTATAAGAGGGTACAGATGGTATTCCAGAATCCTGGGGAATCTCTGAGCCACCGCCTATCAGTACTGGAAGCAGTGATGGAGCCACTTGACATTCAGGGGGTCGGGACTAAAAAAGAGAGGAGGAAAAAGGCAATACAGGTCGTGGGTGAAGTAGAGCTACCCCAGACCAAGGACTTTCTAAACAAGTACCCTCATCACCTGAGTGGTGGTGAGATGCAGCGTGTCGCTATAGCTCGGGCATTAGTCCTAGACCCGAATCTACTTATTGCTGACGAACCCACTGCTTTCTTGGACGCGAGCCTACAGGCCAAGATTCTAAAACTATTACTCAATCTGCAGGAGCAGCGAGGATTGAGTATGCTTTATATTACCCACAATATAGCTGCTGCCCGAAAGGTAAGCGACAGGATGGCAGTAATGCTCAACGGTAAGATTATCGAAGAAGGTTCTTCAAATGAAATCGTAGCAACGCCGAAGCAAGCCTATACCAGGGATCTGCTGAGGGCAGCCTCAACCCTACATTCAACCGAATCCAGCAGTATTGAGTAGCTAACCTAAAATCATGCTATTGACGGCGGATGTTCGTAATTATATAGACTAGCCACGACAATGGTCGCAAGTTCCAAAGATTGCCATATGCTCAAACTCAGCGCTGAAGCCGTATTTTACTTTCAGTTCGTCCCTCAGGCGCTCAAACACAGAGGCATCAATGTCCTGAACACTGCCGCATTTGTGGCACACCAAATGATGGTGATGCGCTTTTCCAGCCGGGTGATAGCGAAAGCGTCCCCCACCCAGGTCAGTCTCGGTGACCAGATGCAGTGTTTTCAGTAGCTCCAGGGTTCGATACACAGTGGAGATGTTAATATAGGGATACTTGGCATGCGCGTAATTGTGAATTTCCTCAGCGCTAATATGGTCGTCACTTTTTTCGATGGCTTCCAGCACTATCATCCGCTGGGGAGTAAGGCGGTAACCCTTCTCCCGGAGAACCTCAAGGAAATTCGGCTTGATTTTCCCTTTCACAGTTTCTATTCTACCACCACACAAATGTGGTTACAACAAATTGCAGGGTTTATGAGCTCCCTTTGCTTTTTAATTTATGGTCAAATCTTCCAGATTTATACCCCTCAAGGTCAAGGGTCACAAACTCGTATCCCAGTTCCTTCAGCCCCTGTGCAATCTGGCTCGAAATCTTTGTGTCATAGAATAGATTTTGCTCACCGGCACCGACCTCTATGCGTGCCAGATTGCCATGAGCCCGAACCCGCAGTATTTTCACACCGGTGATGCTTCTGATGTAACTCTCTGCCTTGTCTATCCTTACCAGTTGCCTAGTTGTCAAGCGATGATTATAAGGGATTCTTGTTGCCAGACAGGTAGCAGCTGGCTTTCCAGCTATATTAAAGCCCAGAAGCCGGGCCAGTCTACGGACATCTTCTTTAGATAGGCCAGCCTCTAGCAGCGGACTATAGACGCCTGATTCTTTGGCAGCTTTGAGCCCGGGCCGATACTCACCCAGGTCACTCAGGTTTGTACCATCAACTACTGCCCTGAAACCCTTTTCGTTGGCTAGTTCTCTTAGCTTCTCGAACCTGAACTTCTTACACAGGTAACAACGGTCTGGAGGATTACCGCTAAAGCCGGGAATCTCCAGTTCATTCAGTTTAATTACAAGATGCTTTATCCCAATCTGCTCCGCTACCCTTCTCGCTACCTCCAGTTCGCCTGAAGGCAGTAACGGGGAATCTACGGTTACTGCTAACGATTTATGACCGAGAGCCCGGTGAGCCAGCGCGGCTACAACAGAGCTATCAATGCCTCCGGAGAAGGCTACAATAACGCTTCCCTCTCGAGGCAGCCTTTCCATAATCTCCGCTATCTTCGCGTTCAGGAACTCATCCTTGCCGGCCTTCATGAATCTTACCCCTCTAGTAGAACTTCTCCAGCTCTTTTTCTGGCCAGCTCTGCGATTTCTCTAACCGGCTTTGAGGTCTTATCGGCCAGCTTCTTGACATCATCATACTCAGGCTTTATCTGAATTATTTCCCCTCCTCTATCCCTAGCGACCTTCACATTGATGAGTTCCTTGACATCGCCTATGACCACTTCAACGGGAATGGATTCCCGTACCAGGATGCGCCTTTCGCAGGGGTAGATTCGTACTCCTAGGGTGCCCGTTTCCTCCACTAAAACCCGGGACAAATGCTCCATACTCGTCCTGTCCGCTATTGCCTTGATAATCTGGGCAGGCCTGTTCTTCTTACCAAAGACGGGAATAATACTTACATCCTTGGCACCCTCATCCAGGAGCCTATCCACAGCATTCCCTATCACCTCACCAGTTACGTCATCGAGATTTGTCTCAATAACATAGATTTCGTCGCTTAACAGACCTTGGGTAGATGGTTCCCCTAGGGTGATACGTAGCACATTTGGTGCCTCTGGGAAATCTCTACTTCCCGCGCCGTAACCGACTGCAGTAGGCTTCATCGATGGATAAAAGCGGACTGACTCATCTGCCAGATTAGTGAGGAGCGAGACTCCCGTCGGGGTGGCTAGTTCGACTTCAACCGGTCCACCTATCATCGGTAGTCCCGCCGAGCGCAGTATCTCAAGGGTAGCCGGTGCTGGACTCGAAACCGTGCCGTGAGAAAACCTCAGCAGTCCGCCGCCTACAGCAACGGGGGTGCAATAGACCTTAGTACCCGTAAAAATGTTTAAATCCTCAATGGCAACTGCCGAGCCGATGATATCAACAAGGGTATCCACAGAGCCTGCTTCATGTAGATGAGCTTTTTCGGCAGTTCCTCCGTGGATTCCTGCCTCAGCAGCCAGCAGGGTGTTGAGACAGTTCAGAACAAACTGTTTGGCCTTTTCGGAAATACTCAAGGTATCAATGGAATTCTTAGCCGCCTCTATAAGCTCGGCACCCGTTCTCCCGGTAGTTTCCTCTTCGGCCTTAACCTCCAGCTTCTTGGCATGAATTCCCCGCCGTGCAGTATCTCGAATTTCTATCTCCAAACTCTTACAGCCCCTTAAAAAATCCTTGAGAGGCTTCACGGCTTCTATGATTCTATCAGCCCCTGCGCCGAGGTCAATGAGAGCACCTATGAACATATCTCCTGATACTCCGGCCATCTGGGCATCCACGACCACGATCTGTTTTGGAACCTGCGTCATACTATCCCTCCTGTTTTTTAAAATTATTCATTGTTAGCATTGATTACCCGATAGTACTTGAGGAATACACGTGGATTATTATATCATACCGAAGGCATAATACCATATGAGGGAGTAAGTAATGAGAGATGTATTGGAGAAGCTTACCAAAGGCGAAATTTCAATAGAGGAAGCCGAGAAGCTACTCAGAGTTTTAGCCATGCAGGAAATCGAGGACCTGGCCAAGCTGGACCAGAGCCGGGAACTCAGGAAAGGGATACCGGAAATAGTGCTTGCCGAAGGAAAAACACCTGAGGATGTAAGAGACATAGCTTTAGCCGGAGTGACAAAGATGGGGAGGATAATAATCAGCCGAACCACAAAAGACCAGGTTGAAGCTATTAAACAAGCCATTACCCCCGGATTGTCTTTGGAAAGCGATAAAAGGATGCGGACGATTGTGATTCGGAGGAAGGGTTCCACAGTTAAAAAAACAGGCGGCAAGATTGGAATACTAACCGCCGGAACCTCCGATATACCCATTGCTGAAGAAGCAAAGATAGTAGCCCAAGAAATGGGTTGCGAGGTTATGACAGCTTATGACGTTGGGGTAGCCGGTATCCACAGGGTTTTTAGCCCGTTACGGGAAATGATTAAGAATAGTGTAGATGTGATGGTAGTGGTGGCTGGTAGAGAGGGGGCTCTAGCCACTGTGGTTGCCGGACTCGTTAATATCCCCATAATCGGAGTCCCAACCTCATTTAGCTGGGGCCTGGGTGAAAAAGGCCTAAGCTCCCTCACATCTATGCTTCAAGCCTGCCCGCTAGGGCTGACGGTTGTTAACATCGACGGCGGGATAGCCGCTGGAGCAACCGCGGCTCTAATCGCCAACCGCGTGGCAATGGCCAGAAAAACGTCCAAGCCGTGACTACTGGGACACCAGATACCTAAGGAACCACTATGTAGCCATCAGCAGCTACTCTAATTCACTCTCGGACATTAACCTATTAGCTCAGCTCCTTTATCGGTAACCTCATACCCACCATTCTTCTGACTAACCAATCCAGCCTGAGTCAGTTCACGCAGCCCGCTCCTTACCTTGAACAGCGGAAGACCGATGTCCTTGGCAATGTCTTCGGGAGTCGCCCTCCCTGCCTTGAGTGAACGAAGCATCTTCGTCCCTGATTCGGTTGGCTTTCCGTCAGGGCTAATACACGCCATATCATCCCCCTATTATTCTAAAGTTTCTTTCTACAGAGATACCAGTCCACACACTCATACCCCTGCTTGAGCCTCTCTTCAGCCATTTCCTGGGTGTTGGGAGAAGGCACCACCACCATATCGCCTGGTTTCCAATTGGCTGGTGTAGCTACGGCATTAGCATCAGTGGTTTGCAGAGCATCTACTATCCTGAGTATCTCCTGCATATTCCTGCCCGTAGTGAGAGGGTAGTAAAGTATTGTCCTGATAACCTGTTTGTCATCAATTATGAATACGCACCTGACAGTCTCGGTCTTACTCTGCCCGGGGTGAATCATGCCATAGAGGATAGAAACCTCTTTATTGAGGTCAGCGATTATGGGGAAGGGTATCTTTACCCCTGTTTTCTCTTCCACATTTCGTGCCCAGGCAATATGGGAAGAAACGCTATCAACACTTAGTCCCAAAAGCTCTACCCCGCGCTTCTGTAATTCAGGGTAGATTTCAGCGAAGGCGATAAACTCAGTTGTGCATACCGGGGTGAAATCCGCCGGGTGGGAAAAGAGAACTAGCCAGCTTCCCTTAAAATCCTCAAGCTTTAGCATGCCGTGAGTGGTTACCGCCTCAAAGGCTGGTGCTGGTTCCCCCAATCGGGGAAGACTAATTATTTGTTCCTTGACCTCTTCCATTTCATACCTCTCCTTAGTATTATTTTTGGAAGACTCAAATCTTCATCTCTACACCTCCTAGACCTATCTCGGAAGGTGCTTAGGTTGAAGGCATTCTACTAATTAGCACCTGAGTCTAGTCTGCTAATGGGGGCTTGTCAAGGCAGATATGGAAATCGGATAAAATCAGCAGGATGCCTCACCTAGTTCAGGCGCGTTTGGGATAGGTGATGTAATTCTTTTGTAGCTCGAGGAGCAAAAGATGTGCCCTTTCCGAGGCGAGCAGGATATTGAACAGGTTGGCCACGCCAGGATCGGCTACCTTGGTCTTGGCATCAGAGTAAAAATCGATAGAGTCCTGCTCCACCTTGATGCCCGTATTTATGGCGTCGAGCGCGCTCGCAGAAACTATTTCGTCTGCTGACTTGGGTAGGTATTGCCTGCCAATTGCTTCGATTTCTTTGCCTATCTCGGAGACGAAATCACCTTTCCAGGCATAGGAAGAATAGGTATTTCTGGCGTCTTCTTTTGTGATCTCTATAATGCTGAGGTGTTTACGTTCGGCCTCGGCCAGCATCTGGAATATTTCTTTAGCCTTGACATCCTGAGCTTTGGCTGCGGCCTCTTCGTAAAACTCAACACCTTCACGCTCCGTTTCCATGGCTTTGTCAAAAAGTTCGAGTGCTGCCTCTTCGCTTGGTTTCATTGAGCACCTCCTTTATGTGTTTCCAAGTGCAGGCGGATGATAGCACCCCGTTCCATGGCTGTCAATAGTCAACTTCACAAGCCATCCTTTGGTCGCTCTATGCTGCAATGTAACGCCCGAGAGGAGCTTGACCGGTTCCTCCTGCCCAAGATTTCGGCCACAAAAATGTTGTCAGTATGTTGTCAAAGAGGGTAGGTTTGAGCATGAGCCGCACAGGAATCGAACCTGTAACCTGCTGATTAAGAGTCAGCTGCTCTGCCAGTTGAGCTAGCGGCCCACATACGGTTCCAGTTTAGCAGACCCTGAGTTCCCTGCGCAACTCATACAGTGAGGTTAGATAAATAGCTCCCTGCTAACGCTATCTACTTTTTACTTAATACTGTCTATCAGCTCTTGGCGATTGCTCATTCCAGCAACTGCGTTCAGGAAGTCCTTCAATGAGGCACTTTGATTTCTTAGTTCCTTTAACTCAAGCCCGATGGGACTAATAGAAGTCGGGCTATCAGCATAGGTGCCATGGAAGGCAAAATAGGCTTGATTCAGCTTTCTGATGTAGTGGCCCATTGAGGCTAAATATTGTCGCTTCTGTTCCATAAATTCCTCAGCCTGTTCAACTTCACCTCGTGCCAGATAGTCATCAACCGTTTTCCTTATTTCCCTCATCTCCCGGTTGAAGTCAAATTCTGACTCTTCTGCCTCAGTCTGATTACCAGCATTTATATATTCAGGATAGTATTTTTCACGTATAATAGAGCCAATTTCCTTGCTGACCATACTGGCCACGGTTTCATTCATAGTAGCAATTTCATAGCTCCGGGATACACCGGTTAAATCAAGCAAATACAGAAATCCTAATGGTCTAAAAGCCAGGTATTGATGCAGCCATTCCTCGGTCGCCGTATCAATGGTAAACTTCAAGCTGCTCTCGTTAGTAACGAAGGTGGGGTATGTTACCCCCAAGCCGCCAGGTCTCACTACCAGTGAAGAGACTCCCAATTTATCAGCCTCAGCTTCAATATCCCTAATTTCCTCCAAGCTAAGGCCTGGTTGCAGGAGAATCTCTCTCAGGCTCTCTACTCTGTCTCTGGGCGAAATCACCAATAAATAGGGCGGCTCCTCTAAATTGAAACTTACTGGTGGGAAACCAATTTCTAACCTTACATATTCATCTATTGGATTGAAAATGCCCTGCTGGGTCAGGGTCTCTCTTATCTGCCTCTCTATTGTCCTCTCCGCTATACCCGCTAAATCCATTCTTTTTTCTTGTAAACTATTCAATTTGGCTTCAAGTGAAGCTGAGTTACCCTGGCTATTGCCAGCGCTGACGGCTTGTATCTCTGATTTTAGGGTTTTTATACGCTTAACAAGGTTAAAGTACTCAGTGACTACATCCGTTTCATCATCAGTCTCTTCACTCCTACCGGAAAGCCACTGATTTACTTCCTGGGGGATAGCTTCAAATTCCCATCCGGCGATACTGAAACGGTGCGGCTGTACGATTGAGCTCAAGCGAGTATCGAAATCCCGGCTGCTAGAGACACAACCGGCACTAAGCAAACAAGCCAACACCAGGCTGACTATGGTAATCAGTTTCATCTTAAATTTAACCCTGTTCTCCATTCATCAGTTAAAAGTGTTTGGTAATATTGGTTACAATGCTATAATAATATCTGCCTTATCATGAGGTGGTGCTTCCAACAGTCTCTATGATAATCCATTAGAGGTGTGATGTTAAATAGAGGTAGGGAGATGATATGAAAGACTACTACCAAATCCTTGGGGTTGGTGATAGTGCCAGTCAAGCAGACATAAAAAGTGCCTTTAGAAGGCTTGCCTTCAAATACCACCCGGATACCAATCAGAGCAATAAGAAGCAAGCTGAGGAACAGTTTAAGGAGATAAACGAAGCCTACGGTGTACTTGGGGATAAAGCCAGAAGACAGCAATACGATTTTGCCAGAAGGAACCAGTTTGCCGGAGCTGGTTATGATACGGGGTATAAGGGTTTCCAGTATTCCCAGCAAGATATCTTCAAGGGCATTTTCTCCAACCAAGCTATGTTCAATGAATTGAACCGAATGTTTGCTCAAGCCGGTCTCAGGTTTGACCAGGATTTCTTTAACCGCATATTTTTCGAGGCTGGTGCCGGCCAAAAGGCCTATCAGCAACACTACTCACCGGCCGGAGTCTCTACCTACAAGCCGAACCGGCTGGAGAGATTGCTCGGCAGAATAACGGCAAAGATTGGCAAGTATGCGCTACGCAAGCTACTCGGCATCCAGTATGAATCTTTACCTAAACAAAGCCTTGACCAGCACATTGAGCTTGAGATTGCCCAGGCCGAGGCTAGTGCTGGCGGCGAGCGGAATATCACCTATAAGCGGAGCAAGCAGACAAGGAAATTAGTGGTCAAGATACCGCCAGGAGTCAGGTCAGGGACTAAAATCAGGCTCAAGGGTATGGGTAAAATAGAGAAGAAGAAGTCTGGCAACCTCTATCTACATATCAAGGTTAAGCACTAGCTCAGGTTAAGTACTTCCGACCCCTATACCATCCCTGCTGTGATTCCGGCTAGCTCCCAGGAGTACTCATAGAGATGCAGGCCCTTACTCATGGCGATTATCTCTCCATCATCAACCCCTATCTCGCTGGACATATATTCCTTCAAAAGCTGAATGGCCGCCAGATTGGAGGGAAAACCAGCCCACAGGTCCCACGACCTGAAATAGGCGACAAAGTTAAGCCTATTATCGCGGATTCTGGTATCTATCCCCCTCAGGCACGGAGGGTCTGATAGAAAAATTGACTGGCTATCACCCACTGCCATAAAAGCCTGATTGGTATTGTAGCCATCCTCCTTGTACATCCTGATTACCTCAGAAATCTGCTTCTCCAGATACTGACCATAGGTATATTGCTCTCCCTCGGCCCTGTGGGCTGTCATCAAGTAGGGAAGATAGCTCTCTATGTATTCCATAGAGCTGGGTGCTGGCACCCCCTGGGGTACATCTGGTATTAAAGGTCTTGTTCCTGGATTCTTGATTTGAACAACGGCAAAATCAAGTTCTTTCCGCTGCTGACCGGCGTAGCTCCCCCGTTCAATCTTATACTCATAGCCTTCGGTCAGGATCTTACGCAGGCAAAGAAACCATGCCTCGGAGAGGTCTCTGCCATTAATCACTGAAATCTTCATAATACTGCCCGTCTAAGCGGTTTCCTCCTCCCCATTCTTTTATCGTTTCTTCTTGAAAATATCCAGAAACCTGTCTTCATACTCCTCAAACAGATTCCAGCGGTCAAGTTCAGCCTTCAGCTCCTGGGGTTCACTCTCGCCGCTGGAAACTTTCCTGAAAAGTTCGTCTATCTTTATTCTGGCATCAGACGGGATACCCCCGGCGTCTATATCCAGAAGCCCCCTTGACCCCATCTGCTGTAGATTATTACGTAGAGAGCTTCTGGTCATTTCATAAATGAATTTCATTAATGAAACGTCCCAAAATTCATCTTCGCCCTTAATAATAGAGGTCAGCGGGTCACCCCGCTTATCAATCTCAGTGTTTAGCTTATCCACTACCGATAGCAAACTATCCGAGGCAATATTAAGCTCTTTAGGCTCATTCTTGTAGGTATAAAACAGCCCTGGTGTACTGGGACCGTGTTCCCTAATCAGCGCCTCAAAGTATCTCCTTGCCTCCGAGCTAAACCCATCAAGCCGGGAAAGGTAATATGGTGTTACAATCCGGGGCTTCTCAGCAATTACTCTGCCCTCCCTAACCACTGTCTCCGTAGCATTTTTTACCAGCTCCGAGTAAACCGGTTCAGTAACCAGGTAGTAGTATATATTAGTCGTGCCAAAGGTAGCCAGGCTCCGCTTGGGCGCTCTTAATATCTCAGTATGTTTGACTGCCTCTCTAATCCTCTCGTCATCAATGTCCATTAATCCCTCTTCAAACACCAGATATAGGCTAATCTATAGCTGACAGCTCTTGCTTGTATTCGTCTAGAAGTTTGATGTACTGTGAGTCTAGCTGAGCTTGTAGTTTACGCCATTCTTCCTGAAACTGCGGTTGTTTTTCCACGTCTATCCTTACCTTCATCGCTGTGCCCAGTTGCTGTTGAACCGCCTGCTGCATCTTAGCCTCAAATTCAGCCTTCAACGATTCATAAGCCTGTTTTCCCTGTTGCTCTCCTTGCTCGGTATAGTGATTAAAGACGCGTCTCAATTTGCTGTAGACATTCTCCACAGCTACTTTATCGTTCTTCAAGCTTTTTAAACCATCCATTGCCCGTTTATTATTACTTTTGGCTAAATCGCTACCGGGGAGGTTGATATTTCTTACCAGTATACCGCCAGCCCCCATGACAACATGCTTTCTAGCCGTTTCCTCACACTGGCTCAGCTCGGCAGCCAGATCGCAGTCCTGCTGCAGATATCTGGCCGCCAGTTTTTCCCCTTCCGGGACATATTTCCACTTCAGGCGTTCCTCATCAGTTGCCTCGCCTAACTTTTCTATCTTTTCCATAGCGAGCTCACGAGCACTCTTTATATCACCCATCTAAGTCCTCCGTCCGCATCCTTCAAATGCTGCCTTTACTAACATTATACTAGATTGCCGGAAAAGCTAAAAGTCGTCCAGTGGCACCAGAGACCAGCCTGAATTATTTATGTTTACCGGAACAAATGCTATAATTTATTTGTAATATTCACCCTGTTAGATAGCTTATGGTGAAAGACTTTGAAACTATAGACCATACTGCTGATATAGGCATTATAGCTTATGGGGCTGATATAAGTCAGGCGTTTGCCAATGCCGCCAGGGCTTTGTTCAGCCTGATAACCGAGCTTGATAATGTGGAGGAGATTTTACATCGGGATATAGAGCTAACCGCCCCTGATGAAGAAAGCCTGCTGGTAGAATGGTTGAATCAACTAATTTACCTGTTTGATACTGAGAATATCATTTTTAAGAGGTTTGATATTACCCGGCTTAGCAATACACGACTTAAGGCTAGAAGCTATGGAGAGAAGGTGGATAGCTCAAAGCATATGTTGAAAACAGGTGTCAAGGCAGCCACCTACCATATGCTACAGGTTGATAAAGGCGATGGCTGCAGGGTCCAGGTATTATTTGATATCTAGCGGAGATAAAGATGCCGGCACCATGGCAGGAAATACTAAAGAAGATAGATGATTACCGCTGGGAGATTCCACAGGGCTATAAAGAAGGGATGGCAGTGCCCGGTCTAATCTTCACCAGTGAAGCGATGCTCAGTCATATCTGGGAGGAGCATGTCTTTCAGCAGGTGGCTAATGTGGCTTTCCTGCCCGGTATCGTTGACTACTCACTGGCCATGCCTGATATTCACTGGGGCTACGGCTTTCCTATAGGAGGGGTAGCTGCCACTCGGGTAAGAGACGGTGTGATATCGCCCGGTG
>Ga0265594_1001890_pt1 | contig 15668 bp, 17 predicted proteins | sample saktaG_11_FD_190147 | JGI IMG/M metagenome (GOLD analysis project Ga0265594, IMG submission 190147) | Saline water microbial communities from Sakinaw Lake, British Columbia, Canada - sak_2011_5_24_80m | ecosystem: Environmental > Aquatic > Non-marine Saline and Alkaline > Saline ... | reverse complement strand
TCGTGAAAAATAAGCTAAGGTTTGGCAGGATTTCTCGGCTCCAAGCAATTCTGAATAGAGTTGTAAAGAGCGAAACAAAGCCCGTTAAGGCGTCGTGGATTATCTGGGCAAGCCTGGATACCATTACGCTGGCAGGTATGACAGCGAAGCATTCTCTTAATGGACAGATTGTCGGAGCAGTCGCTGGAGCTTGGATTGTAGTAGTTCTGGCTATGAAATATGGGATTCCTGGATGGACTAAATTGGATAAGTTCTGCCTTGGTGGAGCTCTGTTGGGAATTGCCCTTTGGGCGATCTTTAACAGTCCTGTTATGGGATTGGTAACCAGCGTAAGCGTTGTCTTTCTGGGATCCTTCCCGACATTTGTATCTGCTTGGCACGATCCATGCAGAGAAAACAAGGTTGCGTGGACGATTTTCTGGGCTTCTTGTGTATTTGCTGTTATGGCAATTCCAAAACTAACCCTTCAAGACGCTATGCAACCAATTACTTTCTTCTTGATAGAGAGTATTATGATGTATATCTTATACATCAGACCCAAACTGAAGCAAAGCCCTGCGGTTTAAAACCAAAGGGCCTTTTCTTTTAGCCAATAATCTAAGGACAAGTTAGTTCTGGGATGTAATAATAGTTCTTTGTGGTCTTGAAATAGGTTCGAACATCGTCTGCCACGCGGAGTGTGCTCTTTTTTTGCTGGACAAGTTGATAAAAATAATATTGAAGTAGGAAATAAATTAATCTTCAAATAAGTTCAAATCTTATTCTCGGAGCAAAAAAAGAAAATCACGGAAAAAGTGCGACCTCAAGGAGAAGTAAATGAAGGAGGTCGAACCTCATTCATTGTGACGGGAAGGGTCGTTCCTTGAGAAGTGTTTTCATAAAACGCCTAAAACCCCGACTAAAAGAGAACCGTCCCCTTTTGTTGAGAACCGTCCCCTTTTGTTTTGTGTTCCCGTATGTCCTAAAGGAAGCACATCTTTAGAAGAAACTATAGCTCGTGGATTTGCTACATCACCTAGACTTTCTGTTTGGTGTAATTTAGATTTATTTACAAGATTAAATTGGGTAGTACAGCGAAAGTTAAAAGGCCATGATCCAAGAATCGCTCTATATATTGACGATATAGGAATTATGGCTAGTAGAGTAGAGGATAAACAAATGGAAGAAGTGTCTTTAATTATAGAAGATATGTTAAATAATTTTGATTATAATCAAGCACTCCCTATAAATCCGAGCAAAAAAGAAATAATACCAAGCACAGGATTAAAAGAACATCTGGGATTGAGATTAGGAAGAAATAAAATATCTATAGGATCTAAAGCTAAATATAATCTAAATAGAGTTCAAAATAAATTAAGGACTACACTATCAAGCTCAGAGAGATCGTCGCTTATTAAAAGACATAAATCATATAAATCGTATAATGCTCAGATAGAAAAAGAGAACTTAAAAGAGTCCTAATAAATGAAATAGTGGGTCAAAAAGCTTGACTTTTTTGACGAATGGGTGTATAATAACCCTATCGTTCAATTGCACATTTAACTTACCTATATAATATACTAGAAGGAGAATAAATCATGAATCGTGGGAAATGGTATTTAGTATATACGCACACCAACGAAATGGAAGCTGGCACATTTTGTGATGGCGTTGAGAACGTAGAAGTTGTTTTGGAAGCAACTATTGAATTCGAAGCCATCACTGAAGCAAAAACCAAATGGAATCAGATTGTCAAAGAACGGGACGAGTATTGGGAGCAGTGTAAAAAAACATGGGTACATCCTCCTGAAAGTCCAACTAAATGGGGTGCGCGTAATCCTCGTGTCATCTATAGAATCTCATTACAGTAAAACCATCAATTATTGACTGATAGAAAGGATAGAACGATGAAGAAGCTCTTTAACTATTTTAATCAAGGAACCCCAGAATACATTTTGCTTCATGCAAAATACCGCAAAAGTCGTGGACGAAGACCCGTGGCGATTACTGCCATTCAACACAATCCAGCTAAAGCTCTTAAAGAAGCACAAGCTGTGATTGACAGCGGAGAAGCGGTTATGGTAAGACCAGCCAAAAGTTGTTCGGCCAACACAATAATGTCTGCTATAAAGCAGATCGGTCTTCGAGGAATGAATATCAATGAAGTTTTATCACTTCAAAATAGTGATTTTCTTCCCAAGGAAGACTTTTGGTCCGATAGCGTAAATTACGCCTCTTGTCTAATTCCTTAGTGATAACCAATATTTCTCTGGTTAAAAAATCAATAATACAAGGTCCTACTTACAATAGTGGGACCTTTTCTATTTGGTTAATTTTATGTATAATCAGATAGCAAACAGGTTCTAACGTCGTTCATTGCCCGGAGCAAAAAAGAAAATCACGGAAAAAGTGCGACCTCAAGGAGAAGTAAATGAATGAGGTCGAACCTCATTCATTGTGACGGGAAGGGTCGTTCCTCGAGAAGTGTTTTCATAAAAAGCCTAAAACCCCGACTAAAAGAGAACCGTCCCCTTTTGCGCTTTTGCGCCGTCCCCTTTTGCGCCTTTTGCTCTTTTTCCCAAGATAGTAGTCTATCTTGGGAAAAACCGCCATATGTCTGTGCACATTACTTTTTTTGCTGGACAAGTTGATAAAAATAATATAGAGTTAGATAGTAAGTTGCTGTTTTAAAAATAAATTGAAAAATAATACGAAGGAGAAATAATATGGCAAAACGAACACGAACAAAGCAAGTGAATGTGAGATTAACTCTTGATGAAAAAACATCGTGGACGAAATTTGCAAAAAAAGAAGGATTCAGAGGATTAGCCGATTTTTTACGAGTTATAACACTTCGCAGGGCTCGAAAAGCACTCTTTGAAACCTCTCAAACCCGCTCTTCCTAGGCGGGTTTTCTTTTGACTTTTTGTTGTTTATGGTAAGGTAAAATAATCATGAAAAGAGAAAGTTGGGCAGTGAAAATATGGGAGGAGGGAAAATATTTAGGGTTATTTGGCTTATAGAATAAGAACTGTTATGATAAAATAATATGCAAGTAAGAGAAGTAACAAATAAAGATATCTGGGAAGATTTTCTTTTGAATATTTCTGAGAAAACATTTTTAGATTCATGGAATTGGGGAGAATTTCAGAAAAAGCAAGGAGAGAAAATCTGGAGATTGGGAATATACGACAATGAACAATTGATTGGCGTTACTTTAGTTATAAAAGTAAAGGCTAAACGAGGGACCTTTTTATTTGTTCCTCATGGTCCGATTTTAAGAAAAAGTGACCGAGTCACTTTTAGCGAAAAGGGACTCGGTCACCTAATAGCTGATTTGAAAGAAATAGCTAAACAAGAAAAGGCCGGGTTTATTAGAATTGCCTCCATTTGGGAAAGAAACAAAGAAAATATTAAGATTTTTAAAGATCTAGGGTTTAAAAATGCTCCTACTCACATGCATCCCGAGGCAAGTTGGAAACTTGATCTTGAGCCCTCAGAAGAAGAACTAATGAGAAACATGAGAAAGACCACTCGTTATTTAATCCGTCAAGCTCAAAAAAATAAAGATATTGAAATTATTCAGAGTCAAAAATTAGAAGATATTGATATTTTTAATGAAATACATAAGGAGGTGGTTAAGAAGCATCATTTTGTTCCTTTTTCTTTAGAATATTTTAAAAAAGAGTTTTTAGCTTTCACTGAAGATAATAAAATCTCTTTATTTATGGCAAAATACAAAGGAGAAATTATTGCTTCTACTTTCATTATTTTTTGGTCTAATATGAGCTTCTATCATCATGCTGCTCTCTCCCTAAAATATCCTAAAATACCTGTTGCTTATTTACTCCAATGGGAAGCAATAAAAGAAGCAAAGAAAAGGGGTTGTCTTATTCATGATTTCTGGGGATATGTTGATCCTAAATCTCGTCATCCTTGGGCTGGTCCGACTTTGTTTAAGATGGGCTTTGGTGGATATGCAAAAGAATATGTTAAAACGCAGGATCTAATATTATCGCCAAGTTATTATTTAACATATATCATAGAAAAAATCAGAAAACTAAAAAGAAGATTGTGACGAAGCATAGATACAAAAGATCATACAAAACAGTTAGGAAAAGATCTGTTTTTGATATTCTTAAAATATTTAAACACAAGATTACTTGGATTGTTCTTTTGATTTTAGCTCTCATAGGAGGGCTAATGCATCTTTTTGTTTTTTCATCTGTTTTTCAAATAAAAAATATTCAAATCTCTGAAACTGCAAAGTCTCCAACCGAAGAGATAAGAAATATTATTTCTGAAAATACGGGAAATATATTTTTATCTGATTTGAAAGGTATTAGTCAAGATATTTTAGAAAAATATCCTCAAATTAATAATGTTAATATAAAAAGAAAGTTTCCTGATAAAGTAATTGTTCAAATTCAAGAAAGACAACCAGTGGCAGTCTTTTGTATAAGCAGTTTAATCTCTGCTTTGAAAATTTTTAAGCCCGAAGAACAGGGTTTTCTAAATTGTTTTTATCTTGATGAGGAAGGGATTGTTTTTGAAGAAGCAAGCGAAATTACGGAGTTTTTGGTTATAAAGATAAAAAATCCTGTTCGTGGTTTGCGTTTCGGACAGAAGATAATAGATAGAGAATATTTAGAGAAAATTCTAATTATTAGTTCGAAATTAAAAGATATCCAAATTTTAGAAATATATCCTTATTCTAAAAATAGGTTAGACATTAAAACATCTGAAAACTGGGAGGTTTACTTCAATGCAAAAGAAAATATAAGTCCTCAAATAGAAGAGTTAAATATTCTACTAAAAGAAAAACTTCCCCTTGAAGAAAGAGGAAGTTTAGAATATATAGACCTAAGATTTGAAAAGATTTACATTAAAAGATCCAACTAAAGAATATTGCGTAAACAACCTCAAAAATCTTAGAAAAAGCTAGAATCAACAAAACCCCCAAAACAACCAAACCCACTATCTTAATATTCTTCATCATATATTAATCATATCACATAGAGAGTTGACTTTCAATTCCTTTTTGATTATAATGTATTTATAGAACTAATAGAAATATGACTAAAAAACACGAGAAACAACTAGAGAAACAACCAGGGAAACAAATAGATTATTTGGAAAGCTGGAAAAGGGAGAGAGCTGGGTTTTTGAATTATAAGAGGGAAGAAGCTGAAAGAATAGCAAAATCTATTAAGTTTTGTAATGAAAAGTTTTTGTTGGAAATTTTAGATATACTGGACAATATATATTTAGCTGAAGAAAAACTGCCGAAAGAATTAGAAGGCGATCAATGGGTTAGTGGTATTTGGAAGATCAAAGAACAGATTTTAGGATTTTTGAAAAGTAATGGGGTAGAAGAGATAGATTGTTTGAATAAAGAGTTTGACCCGAATTTTCATGAAGCGGTTGAAATGATTGATAGTGATTTAAAATCTAATTATATAATAAAAGAAATTAATAAGGGCTATATTTTACATGGCAAGGTTATCAGACCTTCCAAGGTAAAAATAGCTAAGTAAAAATATGAGTAAGATATTAGGTATAGATCTAGGGACAACATTTTCAGCCGTAGCAACAATGCAAAACGGCGAACCACAAATTGTTGAAAATAAAGAAGGAACCAGAACAACTCCTTCGGTTATTGCTTTGAATAAAAACAATGAAAGATTAGCTGGAGTAATTGCCAAACGTCAACAAGTTACTAATCCCAAAGATACTATTTATTCTGTTAAAAGATTAATTGGCAGAAGATTTTCTGATAAAGACGTCCAAAAAGATAAAAAGTTACTGGCTTATGATATTAAAGAAGCGAGTGACGGAGGCGTAGAAATCAAGATGGGGGAGAAATGGCACAAACCAGCCGAAATTTCAGCTATGATATTACAGAAATTAAAATCAGATGCTGAGGCCAAGCTTGGCGAAACTATTACCGAAGCCGTTATTACTTGTCCAGCATATTTTGATGATTCTCAAAGAAAAGCTACCAAGATAGCTGGTGAAATTGCTGGTTTAAACGTTAAAATGGTTCTTAACGAGCCGACAGCGGCTGCTTTAGCTTATGGGTTGACCAAAACAACCAACCAACAAATATTAGTTTATGACTTTGGAGGCGGAACTTTTGATGTTTCAATTTTAGATGTTAGAAAAGATCCTGATACAGTTGAAGTTATTGCTGTCGGAGGCGATACTCATCTCGGAGGCGATGATTTTGACCAAGAAATAATGAATTGGATTATCAGTGAATATAATAAAGAACAAGGGATTGATTTATCCAAAGATCAGTTGGGATTACAGAGAATTAAAGAGGCCTCAGAAAAAGCTAAAATAGAACTATCAACAACCCTAGAAACAGAAATTAATATTCCCTTTGTTACTTCTGATGCCTCAGGACCGAAACATTTATTCTTAAAATTATCAAGGGCCAAATTTGAAGACTTAGTTAAAGATTATGTTGATCGATCAATTAGTTTAGTTAAAGATGCTTTAAAAAGTGCTAAGCTAGAACCAAAAGACATAGAAGAAATTGTTTTGGTGGGAGGACAAACTAGAATGCCAGCCATTCAATCAGCAGTTAAAGAATTGTTTGGTAAAGAACCAAATAAATCTATTAATCCGGATGAGGTTGTTGCTATTGGAGCTGCTGTTCAAGGAGGAATTATGAGTGGAGATGCTAAAGAGGTTTTATTGCTTGATGCCACACCGTTATCTCTAGGAATAGAAACACTAGGAAGCGTTAATACAGTATTGATTCCCAAAAATACCATCTATCCTACCAATAAAACACAGATATTCTCTACGGCCGCTGATAATCAGCCATCTGTTGAAATTCATGTCTTACAGGGAGAAAGACCAATAGCTGGTGACAATAAAACAATGGGCAAATTTATTTTAGATGGCATTCCACCATCTCCTCGTGGAGTTCCTCAAGTTGAAGTTTCTTTTGACATAGATAGTAACGGCATTTTAAATGTTTCTGCTAAAGATAAAGCAAGTGGCAAAACTCAATCAATAAAAATAGAAGGATCTATTGGTATGTCAGACGAAGAAATTGAAAAGATGAAACGAGAAGCCGAAGCTCATGCCGACGAAGATAAAAAGAAAAGAGAATTAATAGAAGCTAGAAACCTTGCTGATAATTTAATTTATACTTGGGAAAAAACGAACAGAGATTCTGGAGATAAAATTAGCAAAGAATTAAAGAAAGAAATTCAAAATAAAGTAAACGAGCTTAAAAAAGTCAAAGACGGTGATAATGTGGAAGAAATAAAAACGAAAACAACAGAAGTGTCTCAAATCGTTCAAAAAGCTGGAGCGGAATTATATAAGCAAAAGCCTCAAGCAGAAAATAAGACAGAAGATAATAAGAACGATGATAGTAAAAAAGAAAATAACGAACAAAGAACAAAGGACAATGAACAAAACTAATTGTTCGCTGTTCACTGTTCGCTGTTCATTAATATGAAGGATTATTACGAAATATTAGGTATTTCTAAAAATGCTTCTCAAGACGAAGTTAAAAAAGCATTTCACAAATTAGCTCATAAACATCATCCTAATAAGGGCGGTGATGAAAGCAAGTTTAAAGAAATAAACGAGGCCTATCAGACACTTTCCAATCAAGAGAAAAGAAAGCAATATGATATGTTTGGCAATGCTGATGGAGCTGGGAATTTTAACTGGGCTTGGGGCAAAGAAGGAGCTCAAAATATAGAGTTTGATATGGAAGATTTAAACGATATGTTTGGCGATGTCTTTGGTTTTGGCTCACGAGCGTCAAGAAAGAAAGATCTTAAAAGAGGAAAAGACATTAGGGTGGATATCGAAGTTTCTTTAGAAGAAGTTCTCAAAGATATTAATAAGAATATTTCTTTAAGAATGGATGTAAAGTGTTCCCGATGCGAAGGCAAAGGAGCTGAGCCAGGAACAGCTTTGAATGAATGTTTTTCTTGTCGAGGAACAGGTGAGGTTCAAAAGGTTAAAAGAACATTTTTAGGATCGTTTACTCAATGGAGTGTTTGCCCTGAATGTGATGGGGAAGGTCAACGACCACAAAAGCCCTGTAATGTTTGTAAAGGAGAGGGGCAAGTTAAGGGCGAGGAAGATATTAGTATAAATATTCCGGCTGGAGTTGACTCTCATCAAATGATAAAAATGATTGGAAGAGGTGAGGCGGGTAAAAAGGGAGGACAATCAGGCGACTTGTATGTTAGAATATTAGTAAAAGAACATGGATTATTTAAAAGAAGAGGCGATGATTTAATTACTTCGAGATTAATCACTTTTTCTCAGGCAGTTTTGGGTGATAAAATAAAACTAGTTGATCTTGAGGGGTCCGAGCTTCTTCAGAAGATTCCAGCTGGAACAGAATCAGGAAAAATTATTAAGATAAATAGCAAAGGCATTCCCCATTTTTCAGGATACGGAAGAGGTGACCTATATATTGAATTAAAAATAGAGACACCTAAACACTTGACAAAAGAACAGAAAATGTTATTAAAGGAACTACAGAAGCAGGGATTGTAATATGCCCCTATAACTCAATTGGTAGAGTAACGGCCTTTTAAGCCGGTTGTTCCAGGTTCAAGTCCTGGTGGGGGCACAAATATATAAAATTGGGCCCATGGCTCAGTTGGTAGAGCGCTTCCATGGCATGGAAGAGGTCGCCGGTTCGAATCCGGCTGGGTCCACACTTAGAAAATCACGGGAAAGGTGCGACCTCGAGGAGGAGCTTGCGACGGAAGAGGTCGTTCCTTGAGGAGTGATTTTCATAAAATGACTAAAACCTCGACTAAAAGAGAACCGTCCTCAACTTTCTCGCTAAAGCTACGGCGGGCAGGCAACCGAATCTTACGAAGACCACAAATTTAAACTAAAAAATGGACAGCTATTGACATTTATGTCATAATATGATAGTATGCAGTTAGAACATTGTGAGCAAAATATGAGACAAAACTCTTTATTTGGAAAGGAAGCAACAATGAAAATTAGATTTGTTACATGGGACTGGAAAGAGCAACCCGACATAGGGGAGTTCAATGAGTCACTAGCAAGTGTGTTTAACGACAAGAATGCTCCATGCGTCATTCTGATTGATACTGGTAGCGATTCTTACACAGTAGTTGTTAGTGGGGAGATCATCGATGAAAAGCAAGCACAGAGAATCTATGATATCTACGACTGTCTTCCCGATGGAAAGGATCCCTACAACGAAACTCTAGACATCGAGTGTCCGTGAAAAGAAGTAGAGAATAGCGTTTCCTAATGCCGTTGAACTCGTTTGACTTCAACTCAGAGCTTCTCGTGGTTACAACATACCACTAGAAGCTTTTTTATTAACGAAAAAACTTGACATCTATAATTATTTGTGCTAATATTATCGTAGTTTAAAAAAACAGTAACTTGAAAAGTTAATATGGAATGAAAGGAGATAAGCAGCCATGTTTGCAGAAATAGTGTTGGGTCATTTAACAGGTGATTATTTGTTTCAAAGCAGGACAATGGCTTTGAGAAAATCAGAAAAGGGATTTAATGGTATTCTTTGGTGCACGCTTCATTGCTTAGTTTATACACTTAGTGTAAGTGTGTTTCTTTGGACGATCAATCCGCTTATTGTTGGTTTGATATTCTTGAGTCATTGGCCACTCGATAAATGGTCTTTAGCTTCTAAGTGGCTTAACTTAATTCACGGACGGGATTTTATCAAAGCCTATCGTTCAACAGAAGAATACCATGAGATTGACTTGGCGTTTTCCTGCTTGGTTTATGCTGTAGTGGACAATACGATGCATCTTATTCTTCTTTGGTTTATCGTTAAATGGTTAATGTAGAAAGGAGATGATGAGATGGCAAATCCACCAATCTATGGTTTAACTGGAAATATGGGATGTGGCAAAAGCACTGTAGCAGAATTCTTTGGCAAATTTAAAGATGTTGTAGTTTTCAACGCTGATCAGATAGCCAAAGAGTTGTTGTGCGAAGAACAATACTCGCAAAGATTACAGCAGTTGCTCGGTCCACATGTTTTTTCAAAAGGCAAGATAGATATTGGCAAAGTTGCTCAATTGGTTTTCAGTGACTATAAAGCGTTACGAAAACTCGAAAGCTTTATTCATCCCTTAACATGGAATTCTATTTGTGAAAGGATGAAAGAACATGCTAAGATTTCTTTTTTCCTTGTCGAAACAGCACTTATTTACGAAACTGAATGGCAAAGATTTTTTAAAGCCGTTATCGTTGTAACGTGCGATAAAGCTCAACAGTATCACAGACTTCGCAGTTATAGGAGCTTAAGCGACAGAGAAATAGATAGACGACTTAAGAGGCAATTAGCGAATGAAGAAAAAGTGAAACGTGCAGATTTTGTCATTGACACCACTTGTTCTTTGGAAGAAGTGGAAAATAAAGCGTGTCGTTTATATTATCACCTGAAAGGAGGTGTTAAGAATGAAGAAGATCGCTGTTTACCCAGGCACTTTTGACCCTATTACATTAGGACACTTGGATATAATTCAAGCAAGTGCCACAATTTTTGATGAGGTGGTCATAGGATTGTTGATAAATCCTCAGAAGAAACCAATGTTTTCCGAAGAAGAGAGATTAGTGATGATTGAGAAATCAGCAGAAGAGCTCGGACTCACTAACGTTCGGATAAAATCCTTCAAAGGATTAACAGTTGATTTAGTTCGGGAAGAGAAGGCAATTGCCATTATTCGAGGCTTGAGACTAACAACTGAGTACGAGATAGAATTAAACATAAGTTTCAACAATCGAATCCTAGATAAAGGTGTTTACACTATTCTCGTTGCTCCTCTTCAAGAACATATCCACATTAGTTCCTCTGCGGTGAGAGAATTGCTGTCCTTCGGAAAAACTGACCTCGATGATTATCTTTCATCAGCGGTTCTTGGTCATATTTCTCAAAGAGGATAATTTAGAATCAAATTTCCTAGAGCATGTAGTCAATCGGCTACATGCTTTTTTATTTTAGCTCTCGTAAAAGTCATAGTTTTTTGCTATAGTATAGTATATTAAGAATCTTAGATAGTAGTAAACTTCAACTGGTTCCAGGATTGTAATTCCCTTATAATTTGGTTCCAATAAAATCCTACGAGGTCCACATTGGGTTTTTGCACTTGACAGGGGATTAACTGTTGTATATACTTTAGATATAAAGTAAAAAATATGAAAACTGTTATTAATATTAAAACTGATAAAGAAGTAAAAAAGAATGCAAAAAAGGTTGCTGGAGACCTCGGTTTTTCTTTGAGTGCTGTTATTAATGCCTATCTAAAACAATTTGTTAGAAATAAAGAAGTTTATTTTAGTGTCATTCCTAGCATGTCTTCTAATTTAGAAAAGCTTCTTGGCGAAATAGAAAAAGATATTGATAGTAAGAAAAATATATCTCCTAGATTTTCTTCTCCAAAAGAGATCAATAAACATTTATCCTCATTATGAAAATTAGTTTTCATAAGAATTTTGATAAACAATATAAGAAACTGAAAGAAGAACAAAAAAAGAGAGTCAAAGAACGACTCGCTTTATTTTTAGAAAATCCATTTAATCCTGTTTTAGGAAATCATCCATTAAAAGGAAAATATTATGGATACAGAAGCATTAATATAACGGGTGATCTAAGAGCTATCTACAAATTCATAAATGAATACGATTGTATTTTTGTTACCATAAACACTCATAGTAATCTATATTCCTAAAATTAAAAATGACTAAAACCCCGACCAAAAGAGAACCGTCCCCTTTTCCAAAGAGAACCGTCCCCTTTTCCACTAAAACCCCGACCAAAAGAGAACCGTCCCCTTTTCCACTAAAACCCCAACTAAAAGAGAACCGTCCCCTTTTCCACTTTTCCACAAGATAAAATGGGGTCAGGCCCCATTTTCCTATTTTTCCCTAATGATCAAAGTATGCGTGATAAACTTCAACAATCTTGATATGTGAATATCTAAAATACTAACATTGAAAGTTTGACTTTTTGACATGGTTGTTATAGAATTAACTTATAAGTATATAAAATAAAAGATATGACTAATCAATATTTTAAATTAATAAAAGATATAAGAATTAAAAAGGAACTAAAGCAAGAAGAAGTCGCAGGAAAATTGGGAATTTCTCGTTCTTCCTATATTACTTTTGAACAAGGAAAAACAGAGCTTAACTTTTCTCAAATGGTAAAGCTGTCTGATATTTTTGGTATTTCTTTAGAAGAGGTTGAAAGTGGATTACAGCCAGATTACGAAAAGTATAAAGAAATGATTTTGGCTTATGTTAGAAATGGCTCATCTAAAGATGGCAAAATCTTAAAAACAAAACTTGCTAAAATGTTATATTTGGCAGATTTTTCTTGGTTTTATAATCATCTAGAAAGTATGAGTGGAATGCAGTATCGCAGAATTAAATATGGGCCAGTGCCAGATATATATTTTAGAGCCATAGACGAGCTAGAAGAAACAGGAAAAATAACAGTTGAGCATAAAAACGATTTACTTTTAATTTCAGAAAATAGAGGGTCGATAAACAAGCCATTAGAAAAACTATCAAAAAAAGAAATAGGATTAATCGCAAAGATTTCAGAAAAATGGAAGAACAAGAAAACTAGCGAAATTGTTGATTTTACTCATAATCAATTACCTTATAAAATTTGCTCTCCTGACGAAATAATTCCTTATGAGTTAATAACTCAAGAAGATCCAGAATATGTTTATTAGATATACGGTGGCGACAGAACATTTTGCCGAACGTCATTTTATTAAAAACTTCAAGAAAAAATACAAAACTGCTTGGGATATAACATGGCGAGCAATGATTGAAGAATTTAAACGCACAGACGCTTTATTTGATACTTCAATTGTCGAAACCATAATAGATGTTGATAATATTAAAATAGTTAAAACTGAGTTTCGTATTGCGGGATCAAAAAAATCTAGAAAAAGTTCAGGCAATAGATGTATTGTTGCTGTCCATCGGGACACAAGAATGGTTTATGTCCTTTTGGTTTATCATAAAAATGATTTAGGTGGTAGTAATGAAACAGCGAGATGGAAGCAGATAATCAAAGAAAATTATAATCAATATAGGGACTTGTTTTAATGATAATAAAATTATGGATGAAAAGTTAAACAAAAATTTTGAGGTGGAATATGGCAAGCTTAATGTTGAGCAAAAAGAAGCAGTTGATTCAATAGAGGGGCCAGTTATGGTTATTGCTGGTCCGGGAACGGGTAAGACTCACTTGCTTTCAATGCGAATTGCTAATATTTTAAATAAGACCGATACGCCCCCTGAGGGGATTTTGGCGTTAACATTTACTGAATCTGGTGTTGCTTCTATGCGTAAAAATTTGATTAGGATTATTGGCTCCGATGCTTATAGTGTTAATATCGCTACATTCCATGGTTTTTCTAACGATATTATTAAGAATTATCCTGACGAATTTCCAGATATTATAGGTTCTAATAATATAACAGACATTGATCAAATAAATATTATAAGAGGTATTGTTGACAGCTTAAGTCTTGAGATGTTAAAACCTTTTGGAGATAACTATTTTTATGTCCGTTCTATTATTAGCTCTATAGATGAACTTAAAAGACAGGGCCTATTGCCTGAACAATTTAAAGAATTAGCCGAGAGAGGGGAGAAGGATTTTTTAAATATAGAAGATCTTTATTATGAGAAAGGTGCCTATGAGGGAAAGATGAAAGGTAAATATATAAAGGAGAAAAAATATATTGATCGCAATAAAGAGCTTGCTCAAATATACGGCAAGTATCAAGAAAAACTTCAAGAATTGCACTTTTATGATTATGGCGATATGATAATGCAGGTAATAATAGCTCTGGGAAAGAATAAAGAACTTCTTTTAATGTTACAAGAGCAATATTTATATATCTTGGTTGACGAGCATCAAGACACTAATTCTGCTCAAAATAAAATATTAGAACTTTTAGCAAATTATTATAAAAAACCAAACTTATTTATAGTTGGCGATGAGAAGCAAGCGATATTTCGTTTTCAAGGAGCTTCAAGGGAGAACTTTCTGTATTTTAAGAACCTCTATGAGGATGTGAGGGTTATAAATTTAAAATCTAATTACCGTTCTACGCAAACAATTTTAAATGTAGCTGACAATATTATTTCTTCGGAAATGAACCTTTCGGCAAAGGCGGGACACAAAGAAACTCTAATATCCATTTCAGCCTTCTCTAGCTTAGAAGCTGAACAATATTTTTTAGCAAAAAATATATTAGAAGAAGAAGGATCGCTAGGAGAAATAGCTGTTTTATATAGAGAGAATAGAGATGTTGTTCCAATAGCCAGAATGTTTGAAAAATTAGGCGTTCCCTTTGTTATTGAATCAGATCAAGACATAATGAATGACGAAGATATTAAAAAGCTCCTGATAATTTTAAAAGCGGTTCAAAACTTTGGTTCAGGACAAGAACTTATAGAGATGCTTCATATAGATATTTTTGATATACCCCCAATTGATGTTTATAAGATAAGCAGTATTAGTAACAAGAGGATTAATCCGTATGATGTAATAAAGTCATCAGAAATAATGAAGAAAGAGGGGATAGAATCAATAGATAAGCTTAAAAAAATATATGAAGATCTTTCGAGATGGAAAAGATTTTCTTTGAACGAAGACACGGTTAGGTCTTTTGAGGACATTGTCCGTGATTCAGGGTTTCTTTCCTCTCTTATTTCTAGTCAATCTGCCGTAGAGAAAATAAAAAAACTCCATACACTTTTTGGTCAAGTTAAAGCTCTTGTAGAAAATCATAAAAATTATACTCTTGATGACTTTTTCTCTTATTTGGATGTGTTGAAAGAACACAATGTATCTATCAAAAATGAATCAGTTTTTGCTCCAAACAAGGTCCGCCTTATGACCGCCCATAAATCTAAGGGCTTAGAATTTGATTATGTCTATATTTTTAATGCCATTGACAAACGGTGGGGTTCTAGAAGAAATATAAATCTTATCAAGCTTCCGATAGAAAAGAATTTTGCTATTGATGATAATGATGAACGCAATCTATTCTATGTGGCATTAACCAGGGCAAGAAAAAAGGTGTTTATTACATATTCAAACTATAATCAAAATGGTCGTGATCAATTGCCCAGCAAATTTTTACAGGATATTAAAGAGGATTATATTGAACTTTCTGATGTGAAGAAGAAAGAAGAAGAAGAATTTAATACCAAAAAAGAAATTGAGTTTGCTCCTACTATTAACAAGCATTCAACCATTAAAGAAAAAGGACTTTTAAATGAACTTTTTTATAAGTATGGCTTATCGGCAACTGCTTTAAATAATTATCTTGAATGTCCTTGGAAATATTTTTATAGAAATTTAATCCGTATTCCAGGATCGCCGAATAAACATCTTATGTTTGGAACAGCAATTCATAGTGCTTTAAATCTTTATTTTAATAGATTGGCAAGAGGCGATGATTTAGAAGAAAAGTATCTCGTTGATAAATTTGTGGAATCGTTAAATAATCAACCTATCCAGGAAAAAGAATACCAGGAGATTCTTAATAAAGGAAAAAAAGTCTTATCGGGATATTACAAAAAATATCACAAAGAATGGAAGAATAATATGCTTTCTGAATTTAATATAAGGGGAATAGAACTTACCAAAAATA
>Ga0265594_1001889_pt1 | contig 15669 bp, 11 predicted proteins | sample saktaG_11_FD_190147 | JGI IMG/M metagenome (GOLD analysis project Ga0265594, IMG submission 190147) | Saline water microbial communities from Sakinaw Lake, British Columbia, Canada - sak_2011_5_24_80m | ecosystem: Environmental > Aquatic > Non-marine Saline and Alkaline > Saline ... | reverse complement strand
ACCGCTTCTGGGTCTACGCAAAGAACGTGGCGAGGAAGGGACATTTGAGGATTAGGCTTGTCGCCTTCTATGGAGGGGGCGCCAAGCTATCCGACTGGAAAGAACTAAAAACCATGCACCAAATGGAGATAACCTAAAATTTGTCAAGTTCCGTATGTATTTTGTGCGCCTACGTTATAATTGACTAGGGGGATCTGGCAAACTGAAAAAGGCGACTTTAGTTATAGAGCCAAGGAGAGAATATATACACAACAATGTATTGAGTAAAATGAATAACCTTCGTAAAATTCTAGAAGAAAAACTTTGGGTTTTACCGCTAATTAAGAAAATGAGTGAGAACTATAGCATAACTATCACCTCTATGGAGGGCGTTTTTGAAAGTCTAGGATATAGAAAGTGGATTCACCCAATAGAGAAGAATACCTCTGAAGCTAAGTTAGAATATGCTTTGAAACAAGTCATTCGTTTATCTAGAAAATGGCATATGTATGGAGATCTCCATGAGTTACTACAAATAAATGGTGTAAATGTTGGTGAATTAGCACAACAGATGATGATGGATCTGTTTTTCCCATTTTTCATGGATGTTGATAATGCGGAATTGTTTTTAAAAAATGAAAAGCCAGACATTGTTTATATTCAAAACGATCTCTTTACATTAGAATCAGCACTTCATACCGTTGCCCTTGCACACGGAATACAGGCATCCTTTTTTGAGCCAAGAATATATCGACATTTGAAGAAAAAACTTCACTCATATTTCGCCTATAAACTTTATAAGAGTTTTAACTTTCCTCGGTTCTCCGGTCTTTACTTGCTTAATGGAGTGCAATGTAACGAGTCCAATTGCAGGATTCTGATGGATCTACCCTATATAAATGATTTCAACGCAGTTTTTCCCGTAATCCAAGAACTTATAAATCGTGGCATTTGTGAATGCTATATTCTTGGGGACAGATCAGTTCTCTCTAAAAGATTTAGAAATATAGAACCCGTGAAGATCAGAAATAAAACTGTATATAAACGCAAAATGAATCCCAAAGAATTAAGTAAATATTACCACTCTAAGTTGAAGAGAGATTCTTGCTTTCAAGCAATATTTACATATAGGGGTATGAACTTTTGGGATGCAGTCAAGGAAAGTATCCATCTTTTATTTGACAGAAAATTTATTGATATAATTCATAATATAAATTACTTTGACACAGTAATACAGACAATAAAACCTAACCTTTTAGTGGTTGCTGATGACCGGGCTATACGCGTCAGAGGTCATGTTTTACTAGCCAAACATAGAGGCATTCCTGTCTTAGATATACAGCATGGAGTATACCTGCCTACAAGACCCTTTGATACTCCTATCGCTGATAAGCTAGCCGCCGGTGGAAATTACACTAAGCGGGTATATATTAAGTACGGTGCTCGAGAAGACCAAGTAGTAGTTACTGGTTGGCCAAAGTTTGATATATATAAAAAACTCAAGGATAATTCATTTAAAAGAAAAAGGAAAGAAAAGCTAAACATATTGTTTGCTACGTCGCCACTGGATTTTAAGCTAAATCTGGACATTATCGAAACTATTAGCTTATTTATTAAAGATTCACTTAACCTCCGTTTAATGGTAAAACCACACCCAATTGAGAATACTAAAATGTATGATGTGGTATCTAAGAAACATAAAACCGTAACTCTATGTGAAAGTAAAGAAGACATAACCAAACTATTGGCTCTCTCAGATCTACTAATATTTTTTTCATCGGATACTGTTGGTTTGGAAGCATTACTGTTAGATAAACCAATCATATGTATAAACATGACTAATAAAGAGGCAATATATGTTTCCAGTGGAGTTGCTGTAGAGGTGAAAAACCTTCAAGACATTATACCAGCAATCATGGATACATTATATAGTGAAGAGAGTCTAACACGACTTGCTGAAAAACGGAAGCGATTCGTTTATGAGCATACTTACCTTCATGATGGTCAGGCATCTAAGAGGGTAACAGATTTGATTCTGCAAATGATTAAGCGGAATAATGAAGAGGTTGTTTTGTTCCGAAACTGAAATCTAACGTTTGGTTGGCATTCTACAAATAGAAAAAAGAAGTATTAACAGTTGGCTCGGCTCAAATTGACGTGTTAATCATTTAGTAAGATGTGAAGATATGAGCGACCTATTGGAATATGGAAAAATTTCGACAAAAGGATTTTTTAACCTTGCACTCGGGAGTATCGTATCCATCAGTATATCTGCAGTTGGCTATATCCTGATTGCGAGATTGCTTGGTCCAGATAGCTATGGTCTCTATCAAGTGGTACTTGTACCGTCTCTGCTTTTTATTCTCTTTGGAGGTCTAGGTGTCAACCCGGCTTTAGTAAGGTACATTGCTCATTTCAGAGCTCAAGGAAAGAACAGTGAAGTTTCAACTTACATGTGGACAGGCACTCTTATTATCGTAATCTCAGGTATCCCCCTATTCCTCACCCTGTTCTTATTTTCCGATTACATTGCCCTCCAATTTTTTCATAGACCTGAAGCAGGTTTCCTAATGCGGATTTCATCAATCACGGTAATCGCGAATTTGCTCTATGAGGGGTTACTCGCTATCTTTAGAGGTTTCGAAAAAATGAGGTACCAAGCCTTGCTCCAAAGCATGTTCTCCATTGTTAGAACCTGCCTTATACTAGTTTTAATTCTCTTTGGATTGGAGGTATTTGGCGCAATCACCGGTTACACAATGAGTTACCTCATCATATTGCTTCTCGGCCTCCTTATTATTTTTAAGTATATCTATTCACCGATCAGCTTAAGCAAAGACAAGTTTGTGAAAACTGCTAAGAATATTCTACATTACAGTATCCCTCTATACTTTGCCGGAATATGCGGAGGACTCCGGCTCATTCATTACATTGGTCTTCTCCTAGCGATATTCTGCTCTAATATCGAAATAGGGAACTATTACGCAGCCAGTAACTTTGCAACACTTATAGCTTTTGAAGCTTACCCAATTGTCTGTGTAATCTTCCCAGCATTTTCAAAAATCAATTACGAAACCGAAATTGAAAAAGTACGCTCGGCTTACAATGCGTCAATTAGATATACCTCACTTCTTATAGTTCCGACAGTATTTTATCTGATGATCCTAGCTGAACCTATTGTATCCTTCTTTTACGGGACTGAGTATCATTTGGCGCCTCTATACCTTAGCCTGTATTCAATATCCTTCTTGGTCGTAGGCTTGGGTTTTTATAGTGTAGAACCCCTACTTAATGCCCAAGGTCATACATGGACCACATTTAAATTAAATTTTATACCTCTAATGCTGGCTATTCCGCTATATTACGTAACCCTACTTTTAGGAGGTATAATATGCCTCCTTATAGCAATATGCATCGTCAGGCTGGTATTTGCAGTCTATGGATATGTACTCATAAAAAGTAAACTTAAGCCCAATATCAATTGGTTCTCTGTAGCCAAAATCTATGCCTCAGCAATTATTGCGGGGGCTTCCACATATGTAACTGTATTATCAATTCACACAATCTTTCCATCAGCTTTAGTAGATTTAGGTATAGGTTTAAGCATATTTATCTTAACCTATCTTCTGATTATACCGCTACTTGGAGCCATCGACAAGAGCGATATATTCACATTAAAGAACATCTTTGAAGAAATTAGAATAGTTGGCTTAATATTCAAAGCATTTCTGTGTTTCGAAGAAAGGATCATCAATATCAAGCTTAAAATAGGATAGTGGTGTGATAAAACTTTATAAAAAACATATAGCGTCAAACAAAAATATGGCGGTGAAAGGATAAATGAAGATTTTGTTGGTACACCCACCCATCCGGCTGCATTCTAAACCGCTGTATCCACCACTAGGTTTAGGCTATATTGCAAGCGTTTTAATCGAGGAAGGATATGATGTAACCTTATTGGATATAAACGGGTACAGGTATTCTCCTGAACAAGTTCAACAGAAAATTAGAAGCACAAGCTACGATATTATTGGTATTGGTGGGATAATTACCCAATACTCGTACACCAAATGGTTAACCAGAATTATAAGACAGCATGATCCGACAGTAAAGATCATAGTAGGCGGGGGATTGGCTTCCTCAGCGCCAAATATCTTACTACAAAAAACAAATGCTGATATCGCCGTAGTTGGCGAAGGAGAAGTAACTATAAAAGAAATAGTTAATAAGTTAGCGGTTAACAATGAGCTAGCCGATGTTAAGGGTATTTATTATAAACAGAATCATAAGATAATTGCTAATCCCCCTCGCGTGCCTATTTCTGATCTAGGTTCGCTGCCATTCCCTGCGTGGCATTTATTCCCTATGGGAATTTATTTGAAAAATCAAGGAGAACATATCCGTTACCTTAGGGAATATTCCAACAAGTTAATGTCGAAAGAAATTAGGAGCATGTATGTTTCTACGGTGCGTGGCTGCCCATATAAGTGTGCCTTCTGTTATCATCCTTATTACGGATGTAAAGTTAGAGCGAGACCTGTAGATAGTATTATAGAGGAAATACGTGTTCTGAAGGATAAGTATAAAGTCAATTTTGTTCAGTTTGCCGATGATCTTTTTTTCTTAAATAAAAAACGGGTTTATCAGGTTTGTGATGGATTAATTCAAGCTGATCTAGACATTAACTGGATAGCTGGTGGGAGAGCAAACCTTGTTGACGAGGAAATGTTGCGTAAGGCGAAGGTGGCTGGCTGTGTATATGTAGGGTATGGCATCGAATCTGGAAGTCAAAGAATTCTTGACCTTATGCATAAAGAGATCACTGTGGAACATGCAAGAAATGCCATTGAGATAACAAGAAAGGTAGGTCTTGGTTGCGGGCCAAGTTTTATGATAGGTTTCCCAGGTGAGACGAAGGAAACCATCGAGGAAACTGTAAAATTTATGTCGGAGATGGGTGTAATACGTAATTTTTTCTACACTACACCCTATCCAGGAACACCATTATACGAATGGGCTAAGGTACAAGGTAAAATAAAAGATGACGACGCATACTTCGAACATATAAGCAAAATAGGTGATGCAAAGACTTTCGCAATCAACCTCACAGATTTCTCTGATGAAGAATTGATTCACTTGAAGAAAAAAGCCGAAACTGAGGCAATGATAAACATTAGAAGAAACCTTTACCACGCTACAATGCATTCTTGCAAATACTTCGGCTTTTATCAAACTGTAAAAACGGTTATAGGACTAATACGTGAACTTGGAGTAAAGAACATCTTAAAAATACTTTTAATCCGCAGATGTATTAGTAGACGAAAGTGATAGGAATATGCCCTAAATGATCTTTAGCTAGCTAAAAATGTCTATGAGATCTACACGCGTTAGGGTATTACCCTAACCTAAAAGTTAGGGGCAGCTATTACCCAATCACCAAATAATATACGGGTTGCACTCAAATTACACTCTAGAGCTTGTCCCTTTTTTGATTTTTCCATGTCTATTAGTTGGCGAAGTAGGTTGGGCTCCGTATTTTTGACGGTTTCTCGGCGTTCATGGCTGCTTGGACGTTGAGGAGCATGGCGATTATGCAGAGTTGGATGTGCAGCGTTATGTTCCTTAAGCCCCTTGCTCTATGGTTGAGGAGGCAAAAGTGTTCTTCGAGGCGGCTGTTGACCCTCTCCACGGCGATCCGCTTCCGGTATAGGCGTTTGAGCCTGGTGGGGCCGTAGGGTTTGAAGTGTCTGTCAATGCGTAGGAGGCCTTTCTCGCCTTTATGCTGGTTGGCGCGGTAGTGTATAACTGGCGCCATATGTCTTCTCCACACCCCATCTCGGAACGAGTCGCTGCTGTAGCCCCTGTCGGCTGCGATGTGCTTGACGCCTCTGGGCAGAGCTCTCCTCATCCCTTTCAGGAGTGCTGGAGCCTCGGTGATGTCTCTGATGTTGGCCGGTGTGGTCGTGAAGGCTACGGGCAGCTCTGTACCTGTGTCTACAGCCAGATGCAGATTGTACCCTAAGCCGTCCTTCCCTATCTCTGCATCCCTGTCCGAATAGCCTCAATGGGCAGCGGTGTCTACGCGGCTATAGGCTTTGATGAAGGTTGGCATAGCTAGCTAGGTTCTGGAGCTTCGCCAAGGAGCGGCTGATAAAACACCACGGCATATCACCAAGAAAAATCCTGCAATACATAAAGGAAATGGAGTGGCGATACAACAACAGAAACAAAGAATTATATGGCTTATTAGTCAACTATATGTTAGGGGCACGAAATACATAATCACCAAATTGGGTGATGCACACTGCTAAATATATTTTTGGCCACACCTTAGATTCAAGGGATTTGCTTCAAAATTTTTTAGCGATCAAAACTATAGTAGGAGAAAAAATTTCCGAATTAAGAAAAAAGGTCAGATAACCAATAACCTGATTAAGTCCATGTAAAAGGTACATTAGGTTTGAGTCTGCAAATGGCCATGTGACTGCAGCGAGGTTTATTGGTCCTACATAATTTAACATTTTAATTTCAAGTTTTTCAAAGTTTTTTAAATATCTTTTGAAATTTTGTATCTTCATCATTTTGACATTATGGTGTTTTGTTATGTCTTCTTGTTTAAGTATTTTTTGCAGCCACAAATATAAACTACCATACCCAAAATTTGGCATCGTTATAATGAGAATGCCCTCTTTCTTTAAGAATTTTAAATGTATATCTATTACAGCATGTGGATCAGTGAAATGTTCGACAACACCCATAGAATAAACTATGTCGAAATATTCCGCATATTTGTTTTGAAAAGATGTATTAAATATTGTTTCGTGTATTATTTTCCCTTTCACGTGGTTTCTCCTTAAATTTGCTTCAGTTATCTTACATCCTATCTCAGAGTAATCAACCCCGTAGACTTTAAAGCCAAATTCTTTGTAAAAATACAGTAACCATCTTCCTGGGGAACAACCTATCTCTAAAATCTTTTTATCTCCTTTTTTCAAGGTATTTTTTAAAAGTATGTCCAGCCTACGATTATGTGCAACTAAAGTAATCACATTATCGGTAATCACCTTACCGCTAACAGTTTTTTTCCAATGCTTATTCCAGTAGTCTTCCGTTGTTTTTTCTTTTCCATTAAGCATTAATCTTCCGCCCTTAAAATGTACCCTAGCCTGATGTAAGATTAACTGTTTTGCTTTAAATAGGTCATGCGTAGAGATGTTGGCCTTTCTTTGAGGGTGGTGTTTGAGGCTGGTGAACTTCCTCAGATGGAGGAGCCTGAAGGACGTCGGGGGCATGGTAGGCCGCGTTATCCACCCAAGGCCATGCTGAACATCCGCCTAATCCCTCTCAGGGTTGCCTCTGAGAGGGAGCCTGCCCTGAAGCTGAAGACTATTCCGAGTTTGGCTGAGAACTGTGGGGAGAAAAACCTGGATCAATCCACCATCAACCGTTTCAAGCACGAAAGCATCATACACGAAGTGCCCTTCAGTGGCCTGAAATCCCGTAAACATCTCTTACATCGCAACCTATTCCTACTCATCCACATAATAGCCTTCATACCCACAACGCGGGCAGGAAAGGTTCTTTAATCTCCTGAAGAGATGCTCAAAGGATCTCCTCTCATTTGACATTATTTTCCCAAGTTCTATGAGATCCACACTACACATTGTATTACCCTAACCTAAAAGTTAGGGGCAGTTGTTACCCAATCACCTACTAATGAATTTCTTGTGCCACAGGTTATTCCATTTGGGTATTAACCAAGAAAATTCTTGTTGAACCTTTTTGGAAAACCTTGTCAAAGTAGGGAGGTTGGAATTTTGCCATGCCAGGGAAGTTGACGAAGTTAATGTATCCAGTGAATGTCTCATTATGTAAAATCCACCAAGATGTGCGGCCATTAATTACTATGAACTTTTTATCTCCTGGTAGAGTCTCTGTTATGTTCAAAGCCTCATCTACAGAGGTGGTTACCAAAAATAAGTGTATTTGTTCTGATAAAGGCTTCTTACTTTGAGATTGTAAGCCTAGATTTGAGGAAAGAGGAGATTGAGGTGTTGGAAGGGATAGTAATGAGGCATTTCGAAAAGCCAGCCCCCGCATTATGACGCCTGTTGGAGGATCGGTTATAACGTAATCGCCTAATTCTGTATTTTCTCTTAACCACATCGCCACCTCGTAGTCCTCTTCATCAATACGAGAGTCATATGGGAGAATTTTACCATACTCATAATGATTATTAAATAAAGAGTAAGAAGCTGAAGGATAGAAAATGCTTAGTAATATGAACATGGTTAGTAACGGCATAAGAAGTTTATTTGTAGAAAAACGATGCGACCTGGCTTTTATATTCTTAACGAAAGCAATAGGTGAGGCTGCTACAAGAGCAATAAATGTTCGTGCGGGCAACTCTATCCTACCAACATTTGCAAGAGGCATAAAGTAAATGATCAACATGGTAATGCTGAACCAGAACAAATAGATATAGGGACTCTTGAGTATTGGCAATTTCTTGTGTGTTGATAACTCCTTAATGTATGCCAAAGCAACTAACAATATACCTAGGAAGAACAGATAGAGAACCGCCTCAGGATAACTGATTGTTAACAGCCTATACGAACTACCTATCGAAAGAGGGGTAACTCCAAGTTCTGCTGACCGCACGTTTACAAGAAAAGCAGATATTAATACTACCAATACTCCTAGAGTATAGACGACATATGATCTGATTGCCTTTATAGCAAACACTGCAATCAAAGGAATAAACGGAACAACAAAAAAAGGATGAATAAACAGGCTGCAAACAAAAATAACAAAAAAAACTGAAACGGCTTTAATTGACTTTGGTCTCATAAATATCCTATCACGTTGGAGGAATAACAAAATAAGGAGAAGTATAACCAACGTAACGAACACACTTTTTGTAAGGAAGTAATCTATGCCATGAAAGTGACCGCGACCGCTAATACTGATAGCAAATAAAGCAGCAAACAATGAGGGGGTTGTTTGCCCATTAAATACTTCCTTTGAAAGAAAGTAGACAATCAAACCATATGAAGGAAACAGTACCAGAGACCCATACCAAAACAAATCGAATGGTCTGGTTCCAGTCAATGCAGAGATGGAGGAGAGAAGAATATGAAAACCTGTTGGTTGGAAACCTGCCGCCGCGGTTAACGGCATAATGTGATATTGCTCGAGGTAGCCTATAAGCACTAACTCATTCAGGTAATCCCATCCTACCAAAGAGGGCCACGGTAACGAAGTTCTGAGATAAATCCAAATTATTATGGTACTGGTAATGATAATTGAACAGGCGATGATGGAAGGTATCCGATGTCTTAGTTCTAAGCATACCGTAATCCGATGTTCTCTTGTAAGAATCAATACACCAGATACACTAGATATAATTAGTATCACCAAAAATAGAGTGTACCCGGAAAAACCCAATGTTGCCAATATAGCTCCAACCAATAACAAAATTGCCATACTCGTTAGTACAGATAAATAAATGAATGACATTTTATTTACAACAACAAATTTTTCTCGAAAGGTAGCTACTAAAAGAATAAACAGTTGACCGGGTATAAACAATGAGATAAGAAGACCTGTTATTATCTTTAAGGGATTGTTAAAATAAAAAAGAAGGACATGCATCATTAAAACTATAAAGTCTATAACTACAAAAACTATGAAGTCTATAGTTGCAAGACGTTTAGTAGAAATGTACATACCAACTCCATCATATCTATGCTAAAGTTATACTTTGGGATATGCACGTTTAATTCTTTGGATTGTTAAGGTCGGTTGATTAGTCAGTATGGGATGCCTGAAAGGCTTTAGAAAAGTAGTTTCAAGAGCACCACTGACGTAACCACTCGTTAACGGAGATGTAGCCTATTTAATGCCATACATTGCTATAAAGAATCCCCAAAAGGGCATTAACTTCATTATAATGTTATCCAAGGTCTTAAAGAGGTGGAGACCTTTACCAAAGGTGGAAAATTGTTTGCTATGTACTTGAGTGTTGAAGGGTATTAAGCAGCATTTAATACTTTTAAAGCCCGCCTCTTGAAACAATTTGTGGAATTGAGCACGAGTGAATGAACGTTCTAAACCCAAGCGCCACATCTTTAAACCCTTTAGTAAGGGGCGAGCAAACAAACTATGCAGAGAGAACAGATTAGGGACAGTATGTGCTACTTGACCGCCATGTTTAAGCACCCTGAAGGACTCTCTCACGCATTCAAAGGTTCTCGTCGTATGTTCTATGGTTCCAAATGAAAACACAATATCAAATACATTATCTTTAAAGGGAAGATTAGAGGCATCAGCAATTACGAAATTATAATTTTTCTTTTCAGACCCACTATGAAGAACTATATCAACTCCATAACATTCAGCATAGAACTTTTTTCTTAAGTATTGTAAATGAAAGCCAGAACCACAACCAACATCCAAAAAGCTCATACCCGGCTTGAACCTAAGAAAATAAAAGATAGGGATAGATTTCGCTATAGTCCGATCTTTATATAGATTATTCCAGATCTCGCGACTAGTCATTTGACTCCAGACTACCCATATATTTTCTTATAACAGTTTTACACATATTTAGGTTACTAGGGTTTTGTTGGTTTGATGCTTTCGATATTTGTTCAAACCCTATTCTCCGGCAACTTAGAATATAGCCGAGCTGACATTTATCGTCTTATTCGTGAAGAATACACTAATGGCTAATCAATTTTATGATCACTTGCTTATATGCTTCCCCCATAGACTCTTCTGTGTATCGCTGTATACTCTTACGTGCATTGGCGGATATTTTTGTAATCTTATCAGGAAACTTACCGCATAAATCCAATACATAGAGTACTTTTTCTGCAAGCGCAATATGGTTTCTTACCGGAAATATAAATCCATTTTCTTCATCTTTCACTAGATATAGGTTACTGCTTATATCAGTAGCAATTACCGGCACACCACACGCCAAGGCCTCTAAGACGGTATTAGATAATTCTTCTGAAAAAGATGGCATTACATATATATCTGCCAAATTATAATAGGGTGGAAGTTTTTCATGGAGTATGAACCCTTCAAACCTTACTTTATTATTTATGCCTAATGATTTAGCATAATTTCTATAATATTGTCCTCTTTGTCCTGTGCCAACCATCAGAAGAACGACATTCTTCCTAAAGGTAGTTAATATTTTAAATGCTCGAAATAGAGTTTCAATATCTTTTTCAGGAACAAAACGGCCAACATAAAGTATTACTTTTTTATTAGCATCTTTAACAACTTCTGCTCTTAATTTATAAATTTGATTTCTAGGAAGCGGTTTAAAGTTTTTAGCATCTACCCACAGAGGTAAGAAAGTTATTTTATTGGTTATTTTTCTTATTTTCAAGTAATCTGCAGGACCTTGAGTCACAATCCAGTCAACATGTTTAAAAAGATTTCTCTCAATTTTAATTAGGCAAAACATTATAACTTTTATAAGTATCTTATTTCCAAATATCTTATTCTGCGTCTTTTCAACAAATAAACGAAATTCTGTGACATTATCTTCGTTTACCCTTATTAGGCATTTTCGTCTCGTTATTCTACTTGCCAGATAGGCAACTACGCCATTAGTTAGATGGCCAGCGTGACATGTAATAATATTTATGTTGTATTTTTTAGTGAGGTTAACTGCTGCGAATAATGATTCAAGAAGGTAAAAAACTCTTGATAAGATTGAATTTACAGACCCTATAAGAGGGACAGTGTGTACAAAGTAATCACAAACCAGTTTTTCATAGCTTGTTGATCGAGAATTAATAAGATGTATCTGCCATTGCTTATCCATCATAACTGTTAGTATGTTAAATTTAAACTCGCTTCCTGACGGAACAAAACATTCGGCGGGGTCATTTATGAATAACATTTTTATCTTAGAACTTTTTTTCTCCAGTAGAAATCACCACCAAAAGATGCCCGATGAACAATATTGCCAACTTAAATTTTTCTGCTCCTTGCAAGAAGGAAAAAGTTCTATGAAACATCCCTCAAGATATGTTGTCTGCAACATTGCTAAATCTTCCTAGCAAGTTTATTATAGACACTTATGACTTTTTCTGTCACCATATCTTGGGAGAAGTGGGTCGTCACATATTTTCTCGCACTATGACCTATACCGCTAAATAGTTCTATATCTGATAGAGTACTTGTAATAGATGACGCAAGAGCCGATGCATTAAATTTTTGGATGAGAAGACCTGTTTTTCCATTAGTAATTATCTCCTGATTTCCGTCGATGTCGAAGGCCATTACTAGCTTCTCGCACGCCATAGCTTCAAGTACAGAAAGCGGCATGCCAACAGATAATGCAGGGTATACGAATAAATGAGCAATATTTAGCAATTGCGGAATGTCTTCGCGATAACCTAATATCCTTACATATTTATCCAGGCCCCGAGATTTGATGAATCGTGAGACATATTGCCTTAATGGACCATCCCCGACTAGGATGAAACGCGACTCTGGGTGTGTTTTTACCACGCGAGTAATCGCTTCTAGTAGTAATACAACACCATGAGACGAATGTAATCTGCCGACGAATACTACTACTTTGTGTTCCCTTCTAAGGGATAGTTCGGTATAATAATCGTTACTTGGTTTTGCCGGTTTGAAGCGTTCTATATCGACTCCATTTGGAATTACAAATACATTCTCCGGTTTTGCTCCAAGCTTATGAGCTTTAGTCTTTTCCGCCTCCGTTAAAGCTATTATTTTGTCAGCCGAGCTTACTGTGAAGCGTTCGACAGTATTATGATTAATTAGCCACATAAAATCTAGCGTCTTCGATCCATATGATGAACGTGCTGTTACGCCCTGTCCATGCATCGTTAACACCATAGGCTTCCGTATAATGCGTTTCACCAAACTGGAAGTAAATGTTGTTTGAAATATTCCAAAATGTGCATGAATTAAATCTATATCGTTGTTGATGACTTTCAAAATGCCACTTAAAGCTCTTGGAGAGACAGGATACACTGTATTGAATAACCTTAAGAAATATGTAGGAAGCCTATGTACGTTAATACCCTGCAATAATTGAAAATCAGGTTCACCATAAATTTTTGAAGTTATCACGTGAACCTCTAAGCCACGTTTTACTAAGTTTCGACATAGCCCATAAACAGCATTACCTCCGTAACCCATTGGGTAAAAATAACTTGCAACCATACATATATTTAGATTCATTAAGTATCCTCCACCTATTTACCATGAATCATGCTGAATAACATTTTTAGACCAGCTATGTTTAACTTCAAGTCCCTCCAAGACCGCACTGAAAAAAGCCGCTTCATAATATACTTTCTACGGAGATAGAATTCCCGATAGGCATGTCTCCTCCAGTAAGCTAACTCTTCCTTAGATAATACATCTGACAGCAAAACAGGTATATCTACTCCATTTGAACCAGCATATATATATTTGTTCCAATTCTCACCAGTCTTAATAAGACCAGATGCAACCGCCTGCTTATACAGTTCACACCCTGGAAGAGGCACCAGTATAGAGAACTGTGCCCAAGTCACATCAAGCCTCTTAGCGAAATCTATGGTTTTGCGTATCGTATCTGGGGTTTCATTAGGAAGACCTACCATAAAATATCCTATTGTGTTGATATCGGCTTCATGAGTCCAACGAACAGCTTTCTCAGCCTGTTTGAGGGTTGCACCGCCACCCTTTATACGATGGATCCAAAGACCATGCTCAATGCCATAGGCGATCGTTCTGCAACCCACCAGCTTCATAGCCCGAAGTAATTCTGGATCTACCAAATCGACACGAGTTTCACAATCCCAGTTCAGACGAAATCCTAATTTTTCTGGGTACATCGCCTCAAGAAGCTTAATGGTTTTGAACCGGTTGAGGGAAAAAACATCGTCGTAGAAAGTGAGTTCATCAATACCATATTGGCTATGCAGATAATTTATTAAATTGGTCATATACTCTGGCGAATTACAACGGAAGGTACGGCCAAAACTGGCTTCGCGACAACAATAGGTACACATAAATGGACAGCCTCTAGACCACATGATGCTCGACCACACACCACCCAAACTTTTTGGTGGATGTGGTTTGTATCCTTTAGGAAAATTAGGCAAAAGATGATAGGCTGGATAAGGCAGCGAATCTAAATCTTTTATATGTGATCTTTGCCTAGTCATAATTACCTTTCTATTGTCCCTAAAGGCTATCCCAGCCACATTTTTAAAGGGCTTACCAGACATTAATTCCTGAATCGTAATTTCACCCTCACCGCAAATGATTACATCGATATCAACACACCTGTTAAGGGTTTCATATGGAAGAACAGCGCCATGCGGTCCACCGAGAATGACAAGTATCTTTGAATCGATTTTTTTAACGAGCTTTGCACATTCAAAGACCTTTTTAGCAAAAGGAGTGAATACGCTAAAGCCTACAACATCAGGATGTTTAGATTTCACTAAAGAAACAAGGTCTTCAACGTATTTTTCACTAAAGTTACCGTCAAAAATAGGGAGAACTTCCATTTTATCTTCCAGCACTGCAGCAATAGATGCAAGACTGAGGGACGGTTGGGGATACGGATCACTGCATTTGTTACCTAAAAGCGCATTGACCGTTGGAGGCCTAGTCAAGAGAATTCTTTTAAATCGATTCATAGGTGGACAATATTTCTATGTTTTGAGCCATCTTTATAAGCTCGACTCAGAACCCTGAAGTAACACTTTTTCCAACCTTATGCACAGGGCATCTCCCTTTAACTTCAACGACTTCGATCTCAAGCATTCCCGCCGTTCCGCTCCCTAATCGCGCTTATCAGCACCCAAAGTATTACCGCTGTGATTAGCAGTAGTAACCCCACCATTGTTGCCGCTAGAGCTATCAGGGTGATGCTCGTTACAACCGCCCCTGACACAGTGAATATCTGCAGTGTCCACAGCCAGAAGGCTAGCCCTACGATGAATATGATGAAGCCTGGGACACCGTAAAACAGCAACGGACGCCTCATCGAAACTACTTTCACCATACTCGTGGCCACATCTAACCCGTGGTAAAATGGGTTTTGGTTTGACGGTTTACCTTCATAGGTCATCTTCGTCGGCACCTCACATACCTTCAGCCCATACTGCTTTGCTTTTAGAAGGATCTCTACGCTTGCCCCCATCCCCTGCTCTGCAGGGTAGATCAGTTGGAGGGCTCTATTACTGTACGCTCTGAAACCTGATTGGGCATCTGTGACCTCCTTGTAGGCACTAGTTTGAGCGAGCTTTGTTATGGTCTTCACGCCTAGCTTCCGGTAACGGGGCATATGGTTGTCTTCAGATAGGAATCTTGACGCGATCGCTATATCCCCCCCACTCATTATCTCCTCCACCAATTTCGGTATGTCGGATGGGTTATGCTGCCCGTCAGCGTCCAATGTGACCGCTACATCAGGGTTAAGTTCCTTAGCCTTGCTGAAGAGTTCTGCGAGCGATGACCCATACCCTTTATTGGACTTGTTGCTGATCACGGTGGCTCCAAGCCTCACCGCTATCCGCCCCGTACTGTCACTGGACCCATCATCCACAACAATTACCTTATCCACATACTCCTGCACATCTACGATAACTTTGGCTATACCCACCTCCTCATTACACGCAGGTATGCAGG
>Ga0265594_1001888_pt1 | contig 15670 bp, 12 predicted proteins | sample saktaG_11_FD_190147 | JGI IMG/M metagenome (GOLD analysis project Ga0265594, IMG submission 190147) | Saline water microbial communities from Sakinaw Lake, British Columbia, Canada - sak_2011_5_24_80m | ecosystem: Environmental > Aquatic > Non-marine Saline and Alkaline > Saline ... | reverse complement strand
GTCAGTTTCTGGATGATGCCCACCCAACTGTTTACCGACCGGGAAACCTATCCTATTTCTCACGGGAATTGGGAAAACCGCTGGAAATTGTCAATTATACCGGATCAGCGTATCCGCTGGACTGTCAAATCCTCCGATGGTATTAAGGATTTGGACTCTAAAGTAAAAGTTGCCGCAAACAGCTGGTACCATGTTGTAAGTCTTTATGACGGCAGCAATTTTGAAATATATGTCAATGGTGCGATTGATAATCATTCAACATTTTCCGGAACGATTCTGACAACAAATATTGACTTGATGATCGGACAAGTATATCCTAATGTCAGTCAGTATAATTTCAAAGGTGTCATTGATGACGTCCGCATTTATGATTATGCGCTTTCTGTTGAAGAAATTCAGGGACTTTACAAAGAAGTCAGCGGAATAGACAAGTATGATTTTTCGGGTGTTCCGGAAAAATTCACACTGTCTCAGAATTACCCCAATCCCTTTAATCCTCAAACGACAATCCAATATCAGTTGAAAGCTGCGGGCAATGTGAAACTGGAAGTTTATGACCTAACGGGCAGATTAGTTCAGACAATTGTCGATGAATACAAACAAGCAGGAAATTATACTATGATCTGGGACGCCCGCAATGTCAGCTCGGGAATTTACCTGTACCGGCTACAGACAAAGAAATTTGTTTCCGTCAGAAAATGTATTAAACTAAAATAATGATAATGCAGTTACTACAAAGCAGATGTCGGAATTTATAATATGATGAAGCCGTTCGGACTGCCTACAATTATTCTGCTGTTAATTTTTATTCATTGTAGTCAAAAGAATCCGGATATCACACGGGAAAACCTGGCTTTATCCTTTTCCGGTAAAGCGCAGATAGAAGTCGGCGGTCCCTATATGGGGGTGGAATTTCATCACAGTTATATGATTCCCCAGCGGATCAGTTTTTTCTATCCCGTGGCGAACAGTATTGATCGTAGTAACGATTACTGGAACCGCGATACTTCATTTGTGATGGAATGGCTTCTGAAAATCGGTGACCAGCCAGCGGAAAGTATCGGTCGAAGTGCCGCAGAATTTGATCTGATGCCCTACTCGGTCACGTTTCAGGATACCACGGAAATTTATTCCGCAACTACGGCTTATCAATTCTGCAACGAAAAGCCGGCGATGGTGTTGACTATCGACATTACAAATAAGCTGGATAAAACCGAAACCTATCAATTGGATACGCGCCTCAAAACTCCGATAAAGACCTGCCACACTTATAGACTTATCGACCAATTTAGGTCGGAATATGACGCCGAAGCCGGGGCCGTTTATGCCAGTTTCGGTGACGCCGACGCCGATTCGGCGCTGATTTTCATCGCCAATGCCGGTTTAAGGCCTTTGTCTGGTGAAGGTACGGAAAAGATGGCCTGTTTCAGCTATCAAAAGCAATTAAAACCCGGTGAAAGTCTGCGAATCATCCAGATAATAGGCTCGTCCAAACAGGCGGAAGGACGGGGTATTGTCGACTACCTGCGTCAAAACTATCGCCACGAAGTTGAAGCCTACGAATCCTGGGTTCAGAATAAAGCCATGAAGGAGAGCATTTTCCGGACCGGTGATGAAGCGGTCGATCATTCGGTAGCCTGGGCAAAAGCAATAATGGCAGCGAACGCTCACTATCTTGATGGTGAAATTGTGCCGATGCCCTGCCCGGCGGAGTATAATTTTTATTTTACCCACGATGTTCTGGTAACCGATCTGGCGGCGGTGAATTTTGATTTGGCGAGAGTGAAACGGGATCTGGAGTATATTGTCAAACATGCAGATAAAGATAATATCATTCCCCATGCTTATTACTGGAAAGATGGAAAATATATGACCGAATTTGCCAGCTCGGACAACTGGAATAATTTCTGGTTTGTGCAGGTGATGGCGAAATATCTACGCCATTCGGGAGACCGGAAATTTGTCGAAAAATTATATCCTTATGTCAGCAAGAGCGTCGAGCGTTCGCTTTTGACGTTGGAAGATGACAATTTGATGTGGTCCTATCGCCCGGACTGGTGGGATATCGGTCATAATTATGGACCGCGCAGTTATATGACGATTTTGGCGATTAAAACCCTGCGGGATTACATTTATCTCTCGACGGTAATGGGGAAAAATCTCAATCAAATTCAGGAATTCGCATCTCTGGCGGAAGATATGCAATCGGCGCTGGTTGAGAAATTGTGGAATGACGATATAAAATATCTTGTGAATTATCACAATGACGGTTCGCTTGACGAGCATTACTATATCGGTTCTTTGCTTGCGGCTCATTATGGTTTGTTAGATAACGAGAAACGGAATTTGCTGGTTCAGACTGCCACTGAAAAAATGGTTGACGATAAAGTCGGCATTTACAATGCCTTTCCCATAGATTTTGAGAAATGGGGCGATTTCATGAAGTTTGCCGGCAACGAAGCCGGCGCCAAATATTATTATTTTAATGGCGGCGTCTGGCCGCAGGGTAATGCCTGGTATGCAATGGCGCTGATTGCCAATGGCGACAGAGCAGCCGCGGCAAAGTTTATCGATAATACTATGTCCTTACACGGAATAATGGAAGGACCCAACGGTCAACCGGCTTATTACGAGGTTCGAAATGCCAATCGGGAAAATCCGGAAGAATATGGCACCGTCGATAAACCGCAATTTCTTTGGGCCGGCGCCTGGTATATCAATTGCCTGTATCAGCTCTATGGTGTTGTGGAAAATGACTGGAATATAAGTCTCGACCCATTTTTAGAGCAAGATCAAAAGAATTGTAAGTTTACTCTTTTTGTCAACGGAAAACCTCTTTTGATAAGTATCTCAGGTAAAGGCGAAGTAATTAAATCGATTCGGTATGACAGACAGAGATTTCACTCCGCAGTTTTTACAACAGATATTCAAGAGATTAAAAGAGTAAATATTGTTATGGGATGTCCGGACTATCCTTATCTTCAACAGACTAGTTCGATCCTGAATACATGTTCGTATGACAATAGACAGTTGAATATGGAGTTAGAAGCATATCCCGGACACCGGAATGAATCGTGTATTATCACTCCTTATGAACCGAAGGATGTTTTAATAAATGGAAAGCAGGTGACCAAGAATATTTTTATTGAGAGTTTCGATGGTTATTATAAATTAGTGTTATGGTTTACGCATTCAAATTACATTAATAAACTTGGAATTAAATTTTAAAATAAGCTCATGAAAAAGATAATATGGATATTACTTGTCATTATTTTTAGTTTTACACATTTTTTCTGTGGTCGAAACGGTGATTCACAACAGAAAGAAAACCAAGGCATAATCCAATTAACCTACTGGTGCGCTTCGAATACTCAGGAAATCAAACTGGCAAGATTACTTGTATCCGAGTGGAATAACACGCACAAAGATATCCAGGTGAAGATGCAGCCAATACCGGCAAGCAAATCCTCGGAAGAAGTTCTTTTGGCGGCTATTGCGGGGAAAACAACGCCTGATATATGTTCCAATATGTGGTCGGGTGCAATGGACGATTTTACTTCCTCCGGCGGATTGATTAATTTTGATCGTTTCCCCGATTTTTTTGATTATATAAGGAAAAGAGTACCCGGTGATTTACTGGAATCTTTCCGGGCTTCCGATGGTCAATATTACCAATTGCCCTGGAAAACAAATCCCACAATGATTATGTACAATGTAAAAATGTTCCGGGAAGCCGGAGTCATAGAGGAACCACGTACATATTCGGAGTTCCTCGAAGCGGCGAAAAAATTGACCCGCGACCTTGACGGAGACGGGCATTTTGATCAGTGGATGTGTTACAGGGACATAAATCCTATCTGGTGGCAGCGCCTTTTTGATTATTATCCTTTATATATTGCCGCTTCAGGGGGGGGAACATTGTTTGACGGTTCGGAGATTATTTTTAATAATGAAGCCTCTATAAATGTTTTCCGGTTTTTTCAGAAACTTTATAAAAACGGCTATTTTCCAATAACTGCATTACAGGGAGATAATTTTATTTTAGGTAAATTAGCTACTAATATTACAGGACCCTGGAATATTGCCCATGTGGAGAAATTTAAAACCGAAGATTTTGAATATGATATAATGCCTCTTCCTGTTCCCGATGATTATGAAGGTCCTGTATATACTCGAGGCGATCATAAAAATATCTCTATTTTCAGTACAACAAAGCATCCTGAGGCTGCCTGGGAATTTACAAAATATCTGATAAGTCCTGAGAATGATTTAAAATTGCTTGAGATTTGTACTCAGCTACCCTTGCGGAAAAATTTAACGGAAGATCCGCTATATCAGCCGTATTTTCAGGAAAATCCCAAGATGAAAAAATTTGCGGAGCAGGCGCTTTATACCAGGGGGGTTGACGGTGTATCAGATTTGAAAGAAATATTTGATGGCATCTCCCAGGAATATGAAATGTGCGCAATATATGGAGTGAAAACACCGGAAGACGCTGTGAGAGATGCCGCTAAAAGAGCAAAAGTAATAATGGAATGGAACCGGTCAAGATGATGAAAATATTGCAAAAAATAAAAAGAGGTGACAAAGCGGGCTATGTAATGAGCCTGCCATATATTATTTCATTTCTGATGTTTGTTGCATTTCCACTGTGTTTTTCCTTTATTTTAATATTTCATAAATGGAATATTGTAACGCCAATGGAATTCGTAGGCTTAAGGAATTTTGCCCGCTTGTTTCAAGATGTTCAGTTTTTTAAAGCAATTTATAATACCCTGATTTTCTTAATAATTCATATCCCTCTCCAAATCGCTGTCGCTTTATTATTAGCGGTTTTTCTTAACCAGAAAATCAAATGCCGGGGTCTGTTTCGTGCGCTCTATTTTCTACCCGTTGTTGTTTCCGGTGTGGTTATTACAATTTTATGGCAACAATTATATGCTTATGAAACCGGTGTGTTGAATACTATTCTTATAAAGTTGGGGTTTGATAAAATTCCCTGGATAACCTCTCCGGACTGGGCAATGCCATCCATAGCTATTATGGCAACCTGGAAAAATGTCGGTTTGTATATAATTCTGTTTTTAGTAGGATTGCAGGGAATTCCGCAATATATGTATGAGGCTGCTGATATTGACGGAGCAAAAGCGCATCAAAAGTTTTTTTACATTACTATACCTGCTTTGAATAGTACCATGGTTCTGGTTATTATTCTATCTACAATTGGTGGTTTTTCGCTGTTTATCGAGCCTTTTGTGATGACCGGCGGCGGGCCGATGAATAGTACATTATCGGCAGTGCTTTATATCTATAACCAGGCTTTTTATTTTGGACATATGGGGTATGCAGCTACACTTGGATTCTTTTTTGCCTGTATTATATTGACTGTAGTGCTGGTGCAGAAGAAGTTTGTCGAGAAAAAATGAGAACCGCAGATTATCTCAAAGAGACGCCTTCGGCGCACAGATTAGCACAGAAGTTTTTATAGTAAAAATAAGGTAAAATAAAAGTAATCGGTGAAAATCAGGGCAATCAGCGGTAAAAAGGGGCATGAATGAAAAAAGCGTTAATATATGTGATTCTGATTATCGGCGGGGTAATGTTTGCTTATCCCTTTTTATGGATGTTGTCAGCATCACTCAGGCCGGATATTGAAATAAGTGAGATCGGACTTATTTCGTCAAATTTTTCACTGGATAACTTTAAAACAGTTTTTGAAAAAATTCCTTTAGGGCGAGCGCTACTAAATAGTATGTTTGTTTCGACTTGTGTTACACTTTCTGTTATTTTCTTCGGTTCAATTGTTGGCTATGCGCTTTCCAGATTAAACTTTTTCGGTCGTGATTTTATTCTGGGTGTTATCCTTTTTACGATGGTTATACCTTTTCAAATCACCTTAATACCAATGTATATTTTAATGGTGAAATTCGGCTGGGTTGATTCATATCTGGCTCTTATAGTTCCGGGGATGATAAATGCCTTTGGAATTCTACTGTACCGTCAATTTTTTATGGATATTCCCCAGGATTTGATTGATGCGGCTCGGATTGACGGCTGCAATGATTTTTCAATACTTTTTAAGATTATATGGCCGATATCAAAGCCGGTAATTATTACAGTTGGAATAATTTCTTTTATGGGCGCCTGGAATAATGTGCTGTGGCCATTAGTTGTTATCCGGGATGAGGCATTAATGACTTTGCCCCAGCTGGTCACTCTTTTTAAAGTAGGTGGTCAGGCAGAGAGTCAGCTAGGAGCTCAGCTTGCTGCGGCATCATTTCTCGCAATACCGATTATTGTTATTTATTCCTTTTTCCAGCGCTATTTTATTGAAAGTATGGCAACAACCGGTCTGAAGAATTAAAGTGTGTTAGCGATTGTTTTCGAAGGGGAGTTTACCTCTGTTGGAAGGTGCAAAGTTTTATGTTAATTTATTATATTGTCGATTAAATAGTAAAAAATAGAAAGTGTGTAACATGAAATTAGGAAAAGGAAAATTGGAAAATGGAACTAACTAGAATTTCAGACAAACCCATTTTTGAGCCTGTTGAGAGAAATGGCTGGGAAAAAGCAGCCGTTTTTAATTGTACGGCCGTTTATGAAAACGGCCTGTTTCATATGATCTACCGGGCGACTAATATCGGCGGACATAAGAGATATGGAAAGTACATAAATTCTCTGGGATACGCTGTCAGCAAAGATCTGTTGAATTGGCATCGACATTCGGAACCCATTTTGAGAAATGATGTAGATCAGGAAATTCGCGGGCCTGAAGACCCGAGAGTTGTGAAAATTGAAGATAAGTATTTTATGACATACACCGGTTTTGCAGGTCGTTTCCCCGGTGATTACCGTATCTGCCTGGCGACGAGCGATGATCTGGTGAATTGGAAGCGGCATGGAATCATTCTGGATGAAGAAAATAAGAACGCGGCTTTTTTTCCGGTTAAACTGAATGGCGAATATTTACTGTTGCATCGCCGTAAACCGGATATCTGGCTTTGCTCAAGTAAAGATTTAAAGAATTACGATAATCACAAAAAAATAATGAGTCCAATTGCGGAAAGTTCCTGGCAAAATAGACGTATCGGCATTGCCGGTCCGCCTGTTCGGCATTCCGATGGCTGGCTGCTTTTTTACCATGCCGTGGATAAGAAAAACCATTACCGTCTCGGAGTTGCCCTGCTTGATAGAGACGATCCGGGCAAAGTTTTAGCGCGGCAATCCACGCCCGTGCTTGAACCGGAGCTGGATTGGGAAATTAACGGTTATGTTCCCAATGTGGTATTCAGTTGTGCCACTTTAGACTATGAAGACCGATATGTAGTTATTTACGCCGGTGCTGATACCGTTATTGGCGCGGCTTATATTAAGAAAAAGGATATTATTTTTGATAAAAAAGATTGGCTTAACTAAATGAAAAAATATTTGATCATCGCGCTTAGTATTTTTCTTCTGATTGGTTGCCGGAATCCATCCGAATCGGCGCCGGTCTCTCCGGCTAATATGTCCCATGCGCTTAGCCTTGTAGATAGTCTCAGTATCGATGATCAGATCATTTATTTTATCCATATTTATGCCGATGCGCCGGACTATCAACCGGTAGAAGCCGAAGGCGAGGGCGTCAGCTGTGTCGATGATGTCGGTCGGTTTATGGAAGTGCTGGAGAAGGAAATATTGGAATATAAACGGACCGATTTGCTGCCTATTGCGCGGGGCATGACCCGCTTTCTGCTCTATATGTGCCGGGATGACGGTTTGTGGTATAATTTCATTGATGCAAATGGAAAAATTAATCGGGATTACAGGACAAGTAAAGCCGATTTTGAGTGGTGGGCCGCCCGGGGCATCAGAGGTCTGGTCGCGGCCCACAATATTTTTTATGAATCGAAAAACGATTGGGGACTGCTTGACCGGATTAAAGGTAAAATTGAAACTACGGTTCCGCTATTGGAAGAAGCACTGGAGTCCTATCCTCAAACCCGCGACACGGAGTTTGGGGAGCGTCCGGCCTGGCTGATTCGGCACGCCCCGGACATGAACAGCGAGTTTCTGCTGGCGCTTACAAAACTTCATGCCGTCGGGGGTTTTGATTATCGCGACGCCATCGAGAAGTTAGCCGAAGGGCTGATGGACTATCAATTTCAGCAGGAAGGTCATATATTGGACGGTATGTATTTCTGCTGGCAAAATATCTGGCACAACTGGGGCAATAACCAGGCCTACGCGCTGCTGGAAACCTATAGGATTAAAGGCGACCAGAAGATTCTCGAGAGTGTTCAGCGTTGGGCTGATGATTTTGTACCTTTTCTGATCAAGCATAATTTGCCCCGCCGGATCGAAATGAACACCGACGGCACTTATAAAATGAGTACCTGTCCCCAAATCGCCTACGGCATCAACTCGCTTTATCGCGGGATGAAAACCCTGGCGGAAATTAGCGGGAAGCCGGAATATGAAGCGTGTGCCGAACAAATCTTCGCCTGGTTTCAGGGCGAAAATATCGCCGGGGCAGTGATGTATGACGCCGAAACCGGACGGGTTTATGACGGGATCAACGATGGCCCGATGGTGAATTTTAATTCCGGGGCGGAATCGACGATAGAGGGACTTTTAGCCATTCAGAAACGCGGAAAATATAACGATATTGGTACGGAGAAATAGAAATTGGACAGGAAATACCGCTATCCGGTAATTGATCCTCCAACCGATTCTCTGGTTGTAGCCGATCTGAGTCTTGACCGGATGGACGGCCAGATCGCGGCTTGTGTATTGCAGGGCATTGTGAACCGGCAAAGCCGTCAAAAAATCTATGTGACAAACACGTATTGCTTCGATAATAAACGCGGCGGAAAAGATCAGGTCCAGGTTGCGGAGCGCTTCCTTGACGAACTTTATAAAGATATTCCGGTTAGCAGAATCAATATCCGGCGAAACCGTAACCGGCCGGGATTTGAGGGATTGTATGCCCGGTTTAAAGAATATGTTAGGGGGCTAATCATCTGGGACCCGAAACTTGAACAGGCAACGATTGAGGCGGCTACGACGATTGCCGGACAGACCGATGGGCTGGTAGTTTCACCGGAAATCGCCGATTCGTTTGAAGATGATTTGCCGGTTATCACCGATCTCAGGGAATTTGAATTCAAGACTAACCCCGAATGCCTGAAATGGCTGCTGCTCAATTGGATGGAGGGCGCCAATAAGGATTTCGCTTTTACCTGGTCCCACATGACTACCGAAGGCAGAAGTTGGGGTGCCGCTAATAAGGATTACGTGGTCGCCCAAAAACTCTTCACTTATTACCTCGATATCACCAATCAAGAGGAAGCCAGGCATTACAGCGATGTTTTAAAGCATTATGCGCCCGGGACGCCCATTTTAGGGTGGACCGATGAGCGCTGGTCTGACGCACTGTTTATGAAGCTGGGCTACTGCATGGTTCCTTATATTTCCGTTGAAAATATGACGTTGCATGCATCTTTCCCGGCTACTACCGGTATAGCGCAATCCCCGGAACCGGTTCCGCTGTATGATAATGGTGTCTATATTTCATTTTTCGTTGCGGATGGAGACAATCTCTTGCATTCTATGGTCTATGAACCTGATACGATTATGACCACGCATTCGAAAAGAAGCGTGCCGTTGACTTGGGTAATTAACCCGGGACTGGTGGATTTGGCGCCCCGCCTGTTTGATTGGTACAGGGAACGCCGGCCGAATGATGAATTGGCTGCTATGATTAGTGACGGTCACCCGTCGAGTGATCGTTACAGGGCTTTTAAATATTACTGTGATTTCGCAGCCGGTTACCTCAAAAGGGCGGGAATCTTGACTATGAAGCAGATGGAAGAGTCCGAAGCCATCGCCTGGAATATTCAGCCTTATGTGATGAACGCCGGCTATTCGGGATCATGTCCCAAGGGAATTGGCCCTTACGAATATCACATGGACAACAAAACTTTCCACATCGGCAGTGTGAAACTGGATGACGATCCCGAAACTATCCGGACGTTGGTTCGAAATGCGCCCGGAAAAGGTCCGCTCTTTTTTAGTGTGTTTGCAGGTACCGCTGATAGAGATATTCCGGCCATGGTTGAAAAAGTCGCGGAAGAGTTAAAAGCCTCGGAAGCCGAAGATGGGCGTCAGTATTTCTTTTTGAGATGTGTGGATTTAGCCGCAACTTACCGGAAATTTATCGGGATGAATATTTCTTAGCCCTTTCGTGCAACAATCGAAAATCCCGTCACATAGGTCAGCCAGTGCTCCCAGCTTCCGGGAATTAGATTTTCATTTTGTAGTTGATGGAAGGGCGCTTCCTGAACTTCTTGAATAATCATCCCGCATTCGATCAATCCGTTAAAGATATCACTGAGATAATGCTTAAATTCGATGACGTGGTCGCCGCTGCTGTTGGTTTGGCGGATGCGTTCGGCATATGGTCTGATAATACGATAACCCCGACCGTCCCAATCTTCACAATCGACAAACTCTGTAGCCGGATTGGAGAAATTGACCCGGTAGAGTCCTCCGGTCCGAAGTAGTCGGGCAACTTCGGAATAGACCTCATGTAAATCAGGGATATAGGCCATAGACGGCGCCTGGTAAATCAGGTCAAAGGAACGATCATTTAGCATAGTAAGGTTGCGCATATCCGCTTTAAGTGTGTTTACTCCATAGCCGTAATGAGCGGCTGCTTTGCGGTCGCCGTCCAACTGACCTTCACTAATATCTACCACAGTCACCCGTGCGCCGAGCAGTCCAAACACCACCGACTGTTGCCCGCCGCCGGAAGCCAGGCAGAGGACGTCTTTATCTTCGACGTTGGAAAGAATATTGGCGGGGAAAAAGTTGATTAACGGTTCTGGAACGGGATCTATACGACCATCAATATACTCCTGAATCAGTTCCCGGCTCATATCCAGCCAGGGTTGCGTGAAGCTGCAGCCTTCCCGAACCATCTTGTCCCAGTGTCGCTCATTTATTTTTACAAATTCAGCTTGTTTCTGCATGTAATTTTCCTATGATGTATCGTCATAAATATATTATCCAACAGGGATGTTCAAATCAATGTTTTAATGTAGTTTTTTATCTTCACTTAATTATCAGCATCTTTTTTATAGCAGTATGCACTCCTTTTGTGTCTCTTGCCAGAATACGATAAAAATACATACCGCTTGCAACATTACCGGCATCCCACTCAACATTGTAACTTCCCGCCCCTTGCTTCTCATTTACTAAAATATCTACCTTCTGACCTAATATATTATAAATACTTAGAATAACATCTGCTTCGAGAGGCAACTGGTACAATATCGTTGTTTTCGGATTAAATGGATTAGGATAATTCTGTTCAAGTACAAATTTATCCGGCGCTACAATATCTATCTTGATGATTTTTTCCCATCTCTCACCATTCTGTGTGGATATTATGAAAACTAAATCAACTGTTGTATCAATATGTGCTGAATTATCTATATCAAAACTAAACTCAACTTCTGCGTTACCATCACCCGGAATTTCTGCAATTTCCTTATAAGTATCTTTAAACTTAATACAAGATGGTACCTCTTCAACAATAACACCAACTTCTGATACAGTATGAGGAGACCTGTTTAATACCTTGAGGTTGATTCTATTCAACTGCGCTTCTGCTGAAACTTTATAGGAACTTTCTCCCCTTTCCTGTGCCGGAATTATGAAAGGCAATAAAACGCTTATAAGAAAAATAAATATTCTATTTCTCATGATCATTCCTTTTTATAAACACTTTATTCTAATCTCTCTATTAAATAATCTGCATTGTACTATACTTTACCATTTTCTAATTAGTGCCTCTGCATCTTCAACAAGGATAACAGCAGCATCTTTAGTAATGTGTTTATCCCGTTGTGCATCAACTTCATTGATAAAAGCATTCAAATTGTTTGTCGCCGTCTTGGATTTACCTTTATCTGCCTGTTTTTCAGCGTTGTCAATCTTTTTCGATAGACTATTATAAATATCCTTATTTGTAATCCAGCCAATCTTATAACACAGATCAAGGTCCTGACGAATGTCGGAGCAAGAATTAACAATACGCTCAAGCTTAATTGCACTGTCCGGATTGCTATTGTAGGTAAATTGACAATAAGAAACACTGCTACTGTCTGTAACGCCTTCTATGTTTGTAGTAATGTGCTTATGACCCCGTAAGAAATAGATTCCAATTGAATATTTACCATGAGTTACACCAATTACTTTTATTTGATATAGCCCTTCAATTGGAGGATTATCAGCACTCGTCCCAAATTCGTGGGAATAGTTTTCATTCACACCTGAACTACCATAGTTAGCTCCCGGAATTTCTTCGTACCATTTGTTTGTAATTGGGTCAAATCCTGTTTTCCTTCCCAATGGGTCAATTATTACATAATGAACATTTTTATCAGAGTTAATCTGGCAACCATCTCCAGCAAAAATTAAAGTTATGCGACCCACAAATAATAAGAAGAAAATGAATAGCCAAAAGATATTGAAATTTTTAAGAACTTTTTTTCCCATCGTTAATCCTCTCGTTTGATTTATTTAAGACCTATTAATTATAACATGCGCAACCATTTATTTTTTATAAATTATTGTTCGATAAACCTTATTTCCATAATCATTTAATGTGGTTCTGTTTTTTGTTGATGGATCTACTATTTTATATTCACCATTTTCCTTTTCTTTAATAATTATCCAGTGTTGATTATTTGTATCTGGATTTTTAACTTGCGCAACAATAAAATGACAATTCCGCAGATATGGATCTATGCTTGAAAAAGGTAAAGTAATTCCATTTTCCAACCCTTTGCCAAGCATATCAGCATATTCAACTTTATCATTGTTTGGATAATTATTGATACTACTCCAAATCACGGCAGTCCCCCAAAATCCTTCATTGTCTATCAACCACGTATTCAACCTACCAGGATCAGTGTCAACACCACACGCTCTTAAAACCATAGCCATACAAGTCAAAGCACAGCCTTTTGCTCCAATTGTATGATACGTTGTATCATTCCCTACAATTTTCTTTATATATTTATCATAATCATCATCTCCCCAACGGGAATCGGATTGTGAAAATCGCACGAATTCTTCCCATTCAACTTCTAAATATGGCCGGTAGTTCATGTCAGAATACTCGGAAGACCTCATCCTCATATCATATCCATTTGTATTTTCATTTGTAGCCTATAGAACCACTCCCTGGTTATTTATTTCTCCATCTACCCACTTTTGAACGGCAGATGTTAGATTAAAGCTTTTCCATGCAGGAGGCCGGTCAAAATGTACAACATCCTCAGATGTAGATGCATAATCAACACCAAACGCACCATAAGGAACACTCCATGGATATTTATACGTGGCTGTATATTCATTCCAGGGAACTAATATCAGATTAGCAGAAATATCCCTTGGAATAAAAACTTCATGAGACCATGACGCCCTGTGTATTCCATAGTAATATAAATTAAGCGAAGCATTCTGTATTTTTGAACTGTCTGGTATATCATAAAGAGGAAATCTTACAACTGTTCGTTTTTTGGGAAATCCCTTAGCCTTACCTAAAAGTAGCTTATGATGATGATATACAGAAAAAAAATAGATACTCTCCAGCCATGTATCATGAGTACTTGAGCCTGAAATCCTGATTGTAGGATCAATATAAATATCTCCAGCAGGGAAACTTTTTAATTCATTATAAGGCAACCCATAAGATATATAAGACTTTCCATTTTCACCCGGCAAAATATAACTATTTAGTAGAGTTATATTAGAAGTATCTTCAATCATGGTTTGACATGAGTATAAAGATGCATAATTTTGAGGTAAATAAAAACTCGTACTACCTTCAAAATCTTTAAATGCCAATGCATTGAATTCTGTAAATTGCGTTAGTTCAACCGGACACTCATCAATTGATTCCTGATTAAAATTCTCAACATAAGCTTCCAATTGATCATCCGGATTGATCTCTGTAATAATAACAAATTCCGTGTTATCTTTATCCCATCCATACTGCTCTGGTTCAGGGAGTGCATCACGAAACTGCTGATTCAGATATATTTCTTCCTTCAAACTTTCAGTCATGTAACTGTATTTAATATCAACACCCATAAGAGAATCCGAATACGTTAATTGTGTATCTTCCGGCTCTAATAAAACAGGATTGAAATCATTGAACAGATGATATTCATGAGAGATTTTATTGAAATATCCTATCCCAACCAAACTTGTCTTGAAAGTATATCCCGATTCAAGATTGATCCTTACACTATTTTCTTCAAAAAGGTCTCTTTTAAAAGATGCAGTATAAATCCCATCAACGTACTCATAATCATAAGAATCTGCTGTTTGTTTCATAAGAGATCGTGAATCCTGATTAACTAATGATGCCCTCACTAATTTAGGATCAATATTCTCATAATTTCCCGCTGCATCTTTGTAATGAATTGGACTGGTATATATCCTCGCCTTTTTCCTCCCGTCAGGCGTCTGAAATACTTTCATGCATTCAGTTCTCTCAGATAAAACCTCTTCCCCTTCAATTCCTTCAAAATTTAATGGACCAAGAACATGTACTATAATATTTTTATTCTGAATATCTGACTTACCGGGAGTAATCTCTACCTGCTCTTCAATTTTTATCTGTGCTGAAATTATAGAACCCAAACCAATCATAACAAGAAATATTAATTCAATCAACGAACACATACCGGTAATAGAAAACCACTTCACTGATAAATCTTTACCCATCGTTTTCTCTACTTCTCTATAAAAACTTCTCAATATCTTTATAATGCTTGCGTAAATGCCGTCTGTTATATAATCATAATAGTATCTTACAGGTCAATTTCTTGTTTTTCTGCAAAGAAAATTTGGAGTTCTCGACGGTAAAAAGCATGTTTCAACTTTATATCAAATATCAAATTGCAAATATTAAATATCAAATATTTTCAGATACACCTGTGACACAAACTATTTTCGGAGACTGAGATTAGAGAAAGCGATCTTAAAATTTGCATTTTGAAGTTTGCGCCAGAGGCGTCCCTTTGGGACAATTTACAATTTGATATTCTGGTTTATCCAGGTTAGGAATAACAACCGTAAGCTTCCTCAATTACACTTGTTAAGATAATAAGAGCAAAAAGAAAAGTCAATTTATTTTTAACAGAAGTTTAACCTGATTAATTCACGAGCTTGTGAATTAATCACCCTTATATATTAAAAGTATTGTTATTAAATAACTTGCAATATGCGAACCTTGAGTAAAATTACATGTTCATTTATTGCTTTCGTATCGGCAGATTGATCGTAAATGTCGTCCCTTTGCCCACTTTACTTGTGATGCTGATCGTACCATGATGTGCCTCAATTATTTTCTTGGCAATTGCCAATCCCAGTCCGGTGCTTTTTTCTCCGGCTGTCGGACGTACACTGGTCTTGCTAAACTCCTTGAATATTTTGGAAATTTCATCCTCCGGGATTCCCTGTCCCTGATCCGCAACGGATATTTTGACATTATCATTGATCTTGCGGGCGCTGATAGTAACAGAAGTGTTGGGATATGAAAATTTGATTGCATTAGTAACAAGATTATCCAGAACCTGCATAATGCGGTCGGAGTCGACGGTAATATCCG
>Ga0265594_1001886_pt1 | contig 15688 bp, 16 predicted proteins | sample saktaG_11_FD_190147 | JGI IMG/M metagenome (GOLD analysis project Ga0265594, IMG submission 190147) | Saline water microbial communities from Sakinaw Lake, British Columbia, Canada - sak_2011_5_24_80m | ecosystem: Environmental > Aquatic > Non-marine Saline and Alkaline > Saline ... | reverse complement strand
TTTCGAGTTGTTGAGCTCGACTTCGAGGCTCGACTGCTGTTCGGGTCTTATCGTCTCGGTGATACGGGTTATGTGTGATGGGTTAAGCGTGATGAGAGCCCCAGCGCCGCTTCCCGCGGTGGGGGGTGTCCAGGAGCTCGGTAACAGGGTGCGCCAGACTGCGTTTGCCTGAGTCGCCCATAAGTACGTGCCGTCCTGAGCTAAAGCCATGCCATAGCCGGCTGCGGTCGGGATGGTCGATGCCTTATTCCAGTTTGAGTCGATAAAATCACCACTGAGCTTGAATACCCAGGGGGTGTTGGAGCGGGCTGCCGATAACAGAGTGCCGTAGTCTGAGGGTTTACATAATGACACTCCAGCAAGGCCTGAGTCGTCCCCGGCAAGGGTTTCCAGTACGGCCTGGTGTTTCTCCCAGTAGGTGGGGGTATGCCTGGCCGTAGCGCCTCCCCAGTACTGGGTCTGGAACTTGCGCAGCAACATTTCTGCCTGGACATCTATCCTGGCTCTCCCCAGGCCTATCTTTTCATCCGTGCCCCAGGTGCCGGCGGCAACCTTATCCCCGTCTCCGTAAATCATTTTTACTATTGAGAGATAGTTGCCATCCAGCACCAGGGCGATGATATTCCAGTCTCCATCATAATAAGCTGCCAAGCCTTCTATCTCCCAGTCCCCGGAGCGCTGGCCTAAGCCGCCGCTCCATCCACCGCCTGTTCTTTTCTGGAGATAGAGGCTCTTGGGGTCGTTTACATCTGAGGCGTGGACGATGATACAGTCTCCATTGGGCTTATAGGCTACAGCACAGCCTCGCTCACAGGGGCGGGCATTGGCCATATTGACAGCGCCTCCCCAGGTAGCACCGCTGTTGCTGGACTCGAACCGCCACAGGGTAGCGGCGCTGCAGCAAGCGATGATTAGCTGCGTGCCGTGTGCAGCGATGGCGATATGAGAGTCGGCTGGCACTCCGCCCCGGGTAGTCCAGCTTGAATAGCTAGAGCCAGGGCCGGGGCTGGTAACTCGCTGGCTTTTGAGCGTGGTGTTATCAAGTTTGATGCGGTTTAATGAGCCATCAGAAGGGATAGCAACGCCGTGGAAGTTGGGGGTAGAGCTGTCGCCGCCCATCTTCTGCCAACCGAACAAGCTCCACTGAATAGAGGACGCCTTAGCCGGATGGCCGTATGCCTGTACTTCAACCTTGACTACCGGCTTACGGCTTGGTTTCTTCTGCTCGGCTTCTAATGTTGATGATAGGCTTCTCACAGCTCTCCTTCGGAGAAGTTAAAGGTTAAAGGTTAAGGTAATTATCCCTTGACTGTATAAGTATTTTGTGATAGAATAGAGGTGGAGGTAAAAAGCCATGCCACCAGCTAAAAGAAATAAACCAATTAGAGCAAAATCTTCGGAGTCGCAATACTCTCTTATAGAGTTTATAAAGGATTATCCCGATGATGCTACTTGCCTTGAATGGCTGTGGCGTAATCGCTATTCTTCTGATGGCGTTAATGCCTACTGTCATAAGTGCGACAAAGAACGCCCCTTTAAGCGTTATGGAACGTCTCAGCAACGGCAGTCTTGGACTTGCACAGCCTGCGGTAATCACATTCACCCAACTGCGGGGACGATATTCCACAAGTCTTCTACTTCTCTTCACCTGTGGTTCTATGCGATGTATCTGATGACTAGCACTCGCTGCGATATCTCCGCTAAACAATTGGAGCGGGAACTTGGTGTAACCTACAAAACCGCTTGGCGAATCGCTAAAGAGATTCGTACTGAGTTGATGACACAGGTTACTCAACCACTTGAAGGGACGGTTGAAATGGACGAAACCTATATCGGTGGACGACGGCGAGGGACAAAACGTGGTCGCCCTGGAGCCGATTCGCATAAGGTGGCTGTATTTGGCCTCGTTGAGCGACAAGGCCAAGTCATGGCTGTGACTGTGCCCAACGTGAAAAAGGCTACGCTTATGCCGTATGTCCGAAAGCACGTGATTCCCGCATCCGTCGTATACACTGACGAACTGAGGTCGTATAACGACCTCGCCAAACAAGGCTTCCAACATGACCGAATCAACCATTCGGAGCAAGTCTATGTGAGCGGGGACGTTCACGTGAACACCATTGAAGGCTTTTGGTCGCTTGTTAAGCGAGGTATAGGTGGTGTATACCATGCTGTCTCTGCTAAGCATCTTCAAGCCTACCTGAACGAATATGCTTGGCGGTATAACCACCGAAACGGGGGGCGGATAATGTTTGAAGAGTTACTTCTACGGGCTTTGAGGCGTTGACTTGTTCGGCTTTGCTACCTTTTTTAGATTGCGCTCGAATTCTTCTCGTGTTGGGATGGGAATCTCGTGTCCCTCGGGTGTCTTTTGTTTCTTTTCTACCATTTTCTTCTCCATAAGGATATTGTAACATATGCATCCGCTTGATGGCAGTTTTCTCAAACTCAGCAGAGCAAGATATCATTTCCAAGCTGTGAGTGGCTTGATTGAGGGGTTTTTCAAACGAGACCCATACCAAATTATCAATGAGATTGAAACTAACGGCAATACAAGAGAGTATGTTCTCAGGTTTAAGCAACTTGAAGCTATTCCTACCGATGTTCCGCTTATTATCGGAGATATCTGCAACAACCTTCGCTCTGCTCTTGACCATTTGCTCTGGCAACTCTGGCTTCTCCAATACCCCACCTTCGGCGAACTTGTCTACTTCCCCATTTTTGATGGTGAACGTGCTTTCGTAAGTGCTTCCCCAGGGAACATCGGCCCAAGAAAATCCAAACGAATCGGGGTTGATACTGTTAGTTTGACCGATAACCAACGGGCAATCATTCATAGTTTGCAGCCGTATGAGACAAGGAATCCTGCTCTTTCTTTTCTTCGTGACCTCAATGGTTCCGATAAACATAGACTCATCCAAATTATTTTCCTCACTGGCAAAATCAAAAGTCTCAGCCTCACCGTTGATACTACCAATGCCATACTTCAAGTTCCATTGCCCGACCATATCCCAGTTCAAACAGTCAACAATATTAAGGTAGAACACGATACAGTACTCCATAGGGTACCCGTCAAGAATTTGAGTCTTGGTTCGAAGGTGCAAGTGAAGTCTCGTGGCCATATTCAATTCGCTTTTGAAGGATGCAAGACTGCGCACGGACAAATTGTCTATGGCACGATTGTAGCCATGATTTCCGAAGTGACTCGTTGTATTACTCTTTTTGAATCTGAATTTGCCGAATTCGGGGTTTCTAAATTTAAATGATTTTTCCAATTTTCTCCCCCTTATACAGTAAAGGCATACTCACCTTTTCATTAGCTCTCCAGCTAATGACCCCAGGCCGAATAGTGACTGGTCGTGGGGTGCTAGTTTGCTCTGCCAGGGGATATCGGTCTCGGCTAACTCCTCGAGCTCGCTCTGCTTCTTAATAATCCGCCTGAGAGTCCGCAACATATTCCAGAAGTGGATGCCTTTCTGCCTGGCCATGTTGTCAACTGAGTAATAGGGGCAATCCTTGTTGTCGTCTGCCAGGTGCTTGTCGGCTTCATCATACCTGAAGCCGTACATGTGCTCAAAGGCCTTCATCGATTTATCGAGCAGGAAATCCCAGTAAGATAGCGCCTGGTCGATATGCCGGCATCTGGTAGCCTTGCCTTTATCCTGGGCTGCGAAGAAAACAGTTATGGGGTTTACTTCCAGGTAAGTATTGGCTGCCCTGGCTTCCAGCTTCTTGTCAAAGGCTTCCATGTCAAACGGCTCGAAGTAAGCCTCCTCAACCAGGGGGTAGATATCTTCCTGGAGTTCGATAACTGCGTTGCCTGTGGCCACCTGTCGGGTCTTTTCTGCCTCAATCTTTACCTGCTCCTTCTTCTCGTCATGCGCCCACTGAGCAACGATATAGATGCCGCCAATCAAAAGCGGGGCGAAGCTCTGAACCGCTTGCATGATGGTGTCCCCCTGCTCGGGTGCGAACTGAGCAACCACTGTGCCGGCGATGGCGATTAGTGCTGCCGTGTATTTTTTCTTACCGTCTATTGTCATTGGTTTTTACCTCCCCAGCAGGGCTAAAGCCCTGCGCTACATTTTTTCATTTTTTCCTCTATTTGCGAAGCTCTGAGAGCCTCGAGAAAGGGCTTGTAGCCGTTGGCGGATACAATCCCCACCTAAACAAGCACCGCCAGAGTATCAGGCAGGGGCTTGTCCGCTTTTTGATAGTGCCTGGCAAGATGCCTGGCTGCCGAAATGATATCTCCCTCGGATGCCTCAACTCTCTTTCCCTGGAAGCCTCCCCGTGAAAGCGCTGCCACGGCTGCCGGCACCATGTCCCAATCAACTGTCCTCTCAAAGCCTATCTTTCCCTTAACGGCTCTGAAGATGGTCGCGGTGTGGTGTGGCAGCTTCCAGGTGTCGGGGTCGCCCGTATCGCCCACGATGGCGAACGCCTGCCACGGCAAGCCTTCCTTTGTCCTGGGTAGTTCTTCCTCAACTTTTTTCTTGGTCATTTTCTTCTCCTCATGCCCCCCACCGAGATTGCTTCGCTTCGCTCGCAATGACAGTGGGGTTAGTCTACATAAAATCTCCCTACTTTGAGCTTGCGGTTTCTGCCGTAGGCTTTGAGCTTCTTGTTGAACTCGGCAAGCCTGTCTCTGCCCCAATAAGTATAGTCGCGGTCAACGTTATCTCCGCCGGTGTTGGCTCTATCAGAATGATACTGGCTCTGGGCTAGTGCGGCATAGGCTGAAGCTCCCAGGGCAACCAGGTCTTCAAGATAGGCGGGTAGGGTAGAGCTGGCAGCGTCCAGGGTATGAACCTTGCTCCAGTAGATGTAGCAATCCTCTCCGTCTCCCTGGTAATCGCCTATTAAGGTCAAGATGTCCTGGTAGACAGTGAAGCGCTGAAACTCCCGGGGGTGCCGGTCAACGGGGAACTCCACCTTATCGACTGAAACTCTACCGGTCAAAGAGGATATGTCTATCTCATAAGATTCGTCCGTGGTAGCGATGGTAGCCTTCTCCTCTTTGGGTACGTAACGGGATAGGTCGCCCACGGCTCTCTGGACGGCTCTATCGATTTCATCATCCGTCCAGCGATAGTTGCTCGGGTCTTCATCTTTGAGGTCTCGCCTTACCAGTCCTCTCATTGTCGCTAAGTCCATTGTCCTCTCCCCTTTCCCCCACCGAGATTGCCGCGGCACTTTGTGCCTCGCAATGACAGCGGGGCGGTTTACTTGGGGGTAGAGGGATGGTATAGACCCTCTCCCCCCAAGCTCTAAGGAGGTCTCGCCGAGGGAACATGAAAACCCCGGCAAGCTCCTCAGTCTTTAGTCTTTCAGGACGATGCCGTGAGCTTCCAACGCAGCAATGATAGCGTTGATGGCTGCAATCACTAATCCGTAATTGTCGGCGGTATCCGCACCTGCTGTCCCGGCCCCAGCTGGGGCATCGGTTATGGCTGCTGATGGCGGTATAACACCACCAAGTGCGAAAGCAACCACGGTCGCCGATAGGGCAATACCGATTCGGTTGCAGATGTCGCCTGCGGTGCTCGGTGCTGTCTGCGTTATCTGCCCGCTATCCGTGCCCTCAGCTACATAGACATACCCGCCAGGGGTAGCACCTGTATAGCCACTGACAACGGGGTTAGGTGATACGGGTATCACGTCCCCGATAGCACCATCAGCCAGGGCAACTAATCTCCCCTGGATAGCCGTGCCTACGGTAGCCAGAGCTAGCTTCCATCCTGAGCTATAGCCTAGAATGTCCCCACGCTTGCAAGCCGCGGCCAGCGTAACCGTGGGGGCTTCAGGCCCAACGTTCGAGTTTATGATGTTTCTGCCTTTACCTGGGTCGTCAAATGCCATGATTTTCTCCTTTCATCTTAGTCATTCTTGATGCCGATTAAAGCGGCTCTCTTTACCTGGCTAAAGTCAGCCAAAGAGACATACCACTTTAGCCTTGTTCTATCGGCGTTCTTGGTTTCCATTGCTCCCATAGGCTCGACCATAAGTCCCCCGGGACCGGTCAAGCCACAAATGCCGCCTTCCCCGAACTGCAAAGCGTAGATGCTGGCACAACTGCCGGCGGTTAAGCTAAGCTCATAGTCGTAGGGGTCGGTGGCAAGCTGGTGGGTATCCTTCATGAAGTCATTAACAGCAATCTGGATGCCATTGTAGAGCTGCACGAACTCACCAAGTGCACCAGTGCCTACATCGAGGTTTGTCCCGGCTGCTCTTGCCAGAGCGTTTATCTTTCTCCTGGTTCTCCTGCTCATCATCAGCAAGTCGGGCTTGCCACCTTTGACGCAATCGATAAGCTCGTCAATCTTGGCAAAGGTAAGCGTGGCGCCAACCTGAGCGGTGGCCATGGATACCACCTGGGCGTTAGCGGTCGCTGGGTCGGTGGTGGTATCGATTAGCTCGATTAAGCCATCGAACTGGTTGGGGTAGGTGGTATGGTCGCCGTAGATAAACTTCTCCTCGAGCTCATGCCTGATAGCCTTAGCCGTTAGCTCGATGATAGCTCCCTCGATGTCCTGGATATTCGAGCGGGTCTTCTTGATGTAGTCGTCTACATCGGCGTTCTGCCCCAGGATGCTCAGGGTAGCCGTCTTTTGGGTGAAATTGATGGCTGGACTGGTCGCCCAGTCATCGTTTACGGCATGCCATTCTGCGGACGGTAAGGCCTTCTCCCTGTTATAGGTCAGGGCATTACCTACAATCTCGATAAACGGTATGCTCTGGAGCAGAGGGCTATCCTTAATGATAGTCTCGATTACTCCAGATAGCAGAGCGTCATTACTTAGTTTCGCTGCTTCGGTTAAAGTTGTAGCCATAGGTTATTTCTCCTTCCGGGCTTCTTGTAAGCCCCTGGTTATTTTCTCCCTGGTCGACAGGGCTGACAGGTCAACGGGTGTGGCTGCCGGTGCTCCTGCTGGGATGGTAGTCAAGTTAGCCTGGCTCTCAAGGCTAGCCTTAACCTTCCCCACCACGGCATTAGCCTTTTCGACTGAAGCCTTAATCTCGTCAAGGGTATTCCCCTGGATTAGCTCCTCTGAGAATAGGGGGTTGGCGCTAACTACCAGGCTCTTGTACTCAGCTAAAGCTCCGTCGAGCGTAGCCTGGAGCTGCGTTAAGCTCACGTCTTTGGTTTCGCTTTCGGTCTTGAGGGTGGCTATCTCTTCTTCGCGCGCCTGAAGATCCCCCCCAAGCTCCATGATGCGCCCTTGCAATGGCTGAGTAGCCTGAGTAACTGCTTCCTTAGCTCTGGCTTTTTCCGCCTCGACCTGGGCTTCGAGCTCGACTTTGAGCGTGTCGTACTGCTCTTGCGTGATTTGGTTGTTGGTGTTTTCATCTGACACTTCTTTCTCCTTCGGCAGGGCTAAAGCCCTGCGCTACATGTTGATGATTATTCGGGAACGTTCTCCATCTCTGCGGCGACATTTCTCTCTCTCTCACCGCCACGAGTAGATTTCGCACGATATTCTTGATTCATTTCCAGGATGCGGCGCCTCTCCTCTAACCACTTCTCGAACTCCGCCTCGGGGTCTCTGATGCTTAGCTCGTCCATTGCCGTTCTCCTGGAATGTACGCCTGACTGGACTAGCAACTGCTCGTTCTGAGCTTCCCTGGCTCTGTCCTGAGGCAATACAGCTCCCCATAAAATGCGATGGGCTACCTGCGTTAAGTCCTCTCGGTTGAACTGCTGGTGAAGTTTAAGGACCATAACGTTTCGCTTCATATAGGCTGCGGTCCGGATGGTGCGCTTTCGCCTTACTTTTTGAAGTAAGGACTGCAGCTCCACCTCAAGGGCTACGCCTGACAGCTCTCTCTCGATGCCGCCATAAGCTGCCCTGGGGGCTTCCGATATGTCATGCAGGCATCGGTAAATCATATCGATATAGTCGATATGCAGCCTGATGCCGCCGCCCTGCAGCAAGTCCAGCAAATAAGCCTTAGCTGCCTCTGGCAGTGTCCACACCGCACCTGGCTGTACCTTAATGTCCTCTGAGGACTCTACGCCCTCTAAAACGGCAATAGGGTTGCCTGATACTTCCAGGATGCGTGATAGCTGCGTCAAGGCTCGGTTAAGCTCTCGCTGGGCTACCTTCAGACCTGGTATATCCGATTCCCCCCAGAAGTGCTTAGGCTGCCGCAAGTTAGGATATATAACGAACGGGATAAACTTGTAGGGGTTGGGCTTGCTCTCGATGGGGTCGTTATCCAGGAAAAGCTGGAATGTCTTATCCGTCCATACCTCGGTTATCTCGGCTGTTTTCTTGGCGATGGCTCGGTTGTAAAGGATTTCGATTTCATCGGCGGTCAGCGTGTAGCGTGAAGCGACTCGCCACACCTTCGCGGGGTCGTCTCCAAGCCACCAGGCATAGAGTCCGTTTATATTAGGTGAAGTGATGCGGACACGTTTCTCTACTGTGTCCCAGGTAACCTTGTAGCATCCGTCTCCCCGGATGCCAGTGTCTACCTCGGTTTCATAGTCCAGCTGTGCCAGGCTGTTATCGTGGTAAACCTGGTAGATTACCTGTTCGGCTCTCTGAGCGAGCGCCTTAGCCATATCAGTCTCATCGATGGGGTCGCAGGCAAAATTAAGTCCCTGCATTAGATAGCTGGAGAGCTTATCAACGGCTACCCTGGCATAATTGAACACGAGCTGGCGGTACTTGCTGGTCTCCGTCCACTGCGTGCCGTTATAGAAGTCCAGGTTAGATTTATAATCGCTGAAGCGTGATTTATCCAGCTGGGCTAGAGACTGGGGGTTGAAGTTAATCATCTCTGAGGCCTCCCGTGGCTTTTCTTGGCTCAAAGCCTTTCGATGCCTGGACTAGCAAAGCCAGGCTTATTAAATAGTCATCGTGTCCCTCGCTGGGGTCGACAAAGAAGTTTAGCGTTTGATTTGGCCGGTACACTGATTTTGCCTTCTCAAGCTCAAACATTAGCTCCCTGTAGTCCTGCGAACCGTCCTGTTTATAGAGCTTCAACCTGCCTGAATTGACGGCGGCTAGTAGGTCAAAACCAGCCTCAGACTTGCTGGACTGTGTAAACTTGAACGGGGCAACCTTGCTGCCTATAGATGTACGGAGAAAGCTGACAATCGGCTCACCGATACCGGTAGAGTCGGCAACAATGCGACTGCAATTCCAGACATTCTTTAGTAAGTCAACCATTTGGGGGTAAAGCTCGGAGTGCTTTTTCCCCACCCAGGCGTATGATTCAACCAGCTTAACCTGGGGCTCTTTGCTTATAGCGTCGGGTGCTGGTCGGATTAGCTCCCCGATGGTGATTACTGTGGCGTCTCTCCCTGGGCGGGTCAATACCTCATCCTCTAGTTCTTCTTCCTCACCGGCAAAGTCAATGCCTGCAATATAGATTTTGCTCTCCTGTCGCCGGTGCCGTCGCGGGTGAGTACCTAACATTTGAGCTATTTGCTCACGGCTCAAGAAGCGTCCACCGCCTTTAATAGGTAAGAGGGCGTATTGGGTACGAAATAAGGGGTGATCCTCTCCCAGGCGGGCTCGCTCGGACTCGACAAAGTGGCCGTAGTTGGGATTGGCTTTTGCCACCTCTAGCCAGTCATATCTGAAGTGGCGTTTAACTCCATCTTTCTTCTCCTGGTCAAGATTCGCCTGTTTGATTTCCTCAAGGAGTGTGGTATCGTCCCAGGTAGTCCCGTAGTGAATGGTGGTGGCGTTATTCGCTGATGCCATCGGCCTGAACTCCTTGGTGTACTTATCCTTGTTTACGTCCTGCGATTCGTCTATCTCAAGTAATACCTGGGCGGTGTGGCCAACCACCTGGGAAGTCTCATCGGCTGACAGGAAAACCCATCGGGCGTTTCCCAGCCTTACCATGTAGCCGGCTTCGGTGAACCATATACCAGTAAAGCCGAAGTCGTCCAGGCGTTCTTTTAGCCTGCTCATACTGATTAGCGTCTGCGGCTTAAAGGTGGGTGAGCATTTGATAGCAGTACCGCCGGCTGACATAAACATAGTTAGCAATAAGACTTCAAGGTGCGCCGATAGCTCGTTCTTCCCACCCTGGCGGGCTATCTCCACTGAGAGCGTCAAGCCTAAATTGGCTTGTATGCTCTCGATTACTGCCTTCGCCACTTCCGCCTGATAGGGTCGTAGTTTCATTTTATAAGCGCCTTATATCACTTTATGAGTGCCTTAATTCCCAGGGGTACAGCTATCTCCGTCAAAACATTGGTGATAGCGTCCTTCAATGACCTCTTTTGCTCCTTGGTGATGTTGTAGCGGGTGCGAACTAGACGGGCAATGGTATTAGCTGCCTCAAGGGCTAGCTCGACATTCGCGGGGTCGTTTTCGATAACAGAGCGAAGCTTGATGCGAAGGACGGCGATTTCCTCGTCTAAACCGTCAAGCCCTCTCGCCTCGTCAAGCTGAAGCCTGTCGGCCTCATCTAGGGCTTTGCTGTAGAAGCCGTGCTTCCTGGCGTTCTGATTGCCTTCCTGGGCTCCTCTTTTTCCTGCCATTAGTGTCAACCTTTGCTTTGAGCAACCCGTAGACGAGGGCATGGGCAGCTACATCGTACCGCCCCTGGTCAAGTGCTACTTTCAGTAACTTCATGGTCTTGCGTTTAGGCTCGGCCGAGACGAAAAAAACTCGGTCGAAAGCTTTCACTTCTCGACCGAGCCTATGAGAATATAATAGAGGAAAAATCCTGTTATGTCAATTAAAGTCTGTTTCGTTTCTCTCTGTCCCACTTCTCGAGGATAGCCAGGGCAACCCATAGGGCAATAGATACGCCTTGAATAGTCGCCGCGCCTTTGGCTATCTTCCAAGCCTGAATAGGGATATCCCTTATGTGGACGTCGGCTGGGGGGCTGGTGATCCTGGGGTCGGTAAGAACCTCTGGCTCTATTAGCTTTTTCATGTTTTCCTCCTTAAAGTTTTATCTCTTTACCATGTGTCCGTATTTGCCATTTGTATATTTATCCCTGTTGTCCGTGGGCTTCTCGGGGTCCGGTATCGGACCAGGGGTTTTAACCAGGAAGCGAATATAGCCTGGTAGATTCTTTATTTTCCCTGGGGGGTGTCCCTTGGCTCTTGCGATCGCTCGCTTGATGCGCTCTGGCTCAAAACGGACTACGAAGGCGGTCGCTCCGTCAAAGCCAAGCTCCGCAAGCTCGGTGATCAGGTCGTCCGGCGGGTCAAAGCAAGAAGTTTTGAGTGCAAATTCGCCGCGTGATGATGATGATGATGATGATGATGAGACCCTATTCTTTCTAGTAGTAACATCATCAACATCAACCTTTACTTTTGGTTTTGGCATAGAGCTCCTTTCATTTGAAGCGGGCTGAATTTGGTGTGCTGGTCGATTATTTCCTGTTGGTCGATAACATGCCAATAGGTATCGCAAGTCGTGGAAGTGTTGGCATGTCCGAGTATCTTTGAGACTGCCTTTAGGTTAGCGCCATGAGAGAGCATTTGAGTGGCTGCATAGTGCCTTAGCTGGTGGGGTGTTACCTTCGGGATGCCTGCCTGTTTACAGAGGCGCTCCATGTAGCTACGAATAGAGTCCGGGCTGGTGTGGCTGTTACCAGCACTGGGAAACGTCCAGTTGTCCAGGTAGCCAATGCTGCGGAGCTCTGCGATGTGTGCTTTCAAGATGCTGCTAGTCAAGGGGGCTATCGGTACCTGTCGGGCTTTGTTCCCCTTGCCGATAACAGTTACCAGGTGGCGGTCAAGATTGGTGCAGTTGATTTGAAGCGTGGCCAACTCGTTGACTCTTAGTCCTGAGTCCGCCATTAGCAGTAGCATTGCCTGTCGGTGCTGTGGCTTGGGGGTATCGAGTAGTGCTTGTACCTGCTCCGGTGTCGCTGCCTCTCGGATGGTTCGCGGTAACCGTGGGCGCCGTACCTTTGCGATGGGGTTGGTGGTGGTAATGCCCCTGTCGGCTAGATAGTTGAAGAAGCTCTTGAGGGCGTTGACGTGGAATGCGATTGTCCCTGGCTTGAGGCCTTGGGCGGTGGTGTGTGCAAGGTAGGCTTCAATGTGGGTTCGGTTAGGGATGGGGTAGAGGGCAAGGAAGTTGCGCACTGCGCCGGCATAGTGCCCGATGGTGTGGTGCGACATGCCCAGGGTAAGCATCTGCTCCAGCCATGGGTTGACATAAGACTGGTAGTCAAGCCTGGTGTCGTGATCCTCTGGGATGGAAAGCTGCTCAAGCTGGGCTAAGTTCCAAACTATTTCGCGGATAAGTCGTTGCTTCGATGGGCTTAGGCGTGAAAGAAGGTCGATTAGCTCTTTAAACATGGTATCCCCCTCTGTGCCATTGTAAGAGGGAGATACCTCTGGCGGTATGGTACTTTGGTCAGTGGTACTTAGGGTATTGCCACACTTCATGCGAAAACAGTCGATAGTCAGCAAATGTGTTTCCGTGTGAGTCACCCGCCCACGGGTGACCACCCTTCAGCTGAGCGTGCAGAGGGTAGTTGACCGCCTTTCACCTGTAGGCAGATGAGTGGATGAGGTCACCTGAAGGCAGGTGACTCTCACCTAAGTACCAAGCCTTGTCGGTTGTAGCCTACCACGCTATAATTAGGCATAATGCTTTATAAGCGTATAATAGCTAAGTTCGGCACCAATCTGATTACGGGGGGCACTGACCACCTCGACCTCAAGGCTATGGCAAATCTGGTGGACCAAATAGCTCAACTCCACAGCCAGGGACATGAAGTGATTATCGTATCTTCCGGGGCAGTTGCCGCAGGGAGGCAAAAATTAAAGCTGACCGGGGAGCACAAAGATATCCCGTTCAAGCAGGTACTTGCCTCAGTAGGGCAAAATCAGCTCATGCATACCTATGAGCAGCTTTTCAGTCAGCATAATATAACCGTAGCTCAGGCACTCCTTACTAAATCTGACCTTAGCGACCGCGCTGGCTACCTGAATGCTCGCAATACTCTACTGGCTTTAATTGAGCTGGGCGTGATTTGTATCGTAAATGAAAATGATGTCGTTGCCACCGATGAACTTGGCGAGGTCGCTTTCGGAGATAATGATAATCTTTCAGCAATGGTGGCTAATCTGGTGGACGCCGACCTCCTGGCACTGCTCACCGACATCGATGGCCTGTATACCGCAGACCCTCAACGCAACTCCAGCGCCAAGCTTATCCCCAGGGTAGAAAAAATAGACGCCAGGATTCAACGCCTGGCCAGCAGCACTACCAGTTCTCAGGGTGTCGGAGGCATGGCAACCAAGGTTGAAGCTGCCAGGTTAGCAATCTCTTCCGGCGTAACCGTGGTCATTGCCAACGGACGAGAGCCTGATGTCCTGCAGCAAGTTGCGGCTGGCAAGAGTTTTGGCACTCTATTCCCACCCCGAACCAGCAAGCTTGAAAGCAAGAAGCGGTGGATGCTCAGCGGGCTCGCCTCCAAAGGCAAGCTGATAATAGATGGCGGAGCTGTCTTAGCGCTCAGGCAGCAGAACAGGAGCCTGCTTCCAGCCGGTGTTGCCAGCGTGGAAGGAAAGTTCAAGCGCGGTGATGTGGTGGGGATTTTCGATTCAGAGGACAACCACATCGGCTATGGCATACCCAACTACAATTCCAGGGACATCGCTACCATCAAGGGCGCCCATTCTGAGGCAATATCAAGCCTTCTCGGCTATGAATACGGCACTGAGGTAATTCATCGGAATAATATGGTACTGATATAGAAAAGGTTTGTTTGTCGTCCTGAGCCGAAGTAGGGACAGTAATGCGTAGGGACAGTAATGCGTAGGGACAGGTCTTTATAGCGGGTAGGCTGGAGCATCGGCTCCAGCCACCAGGGCAGAGCAGATGCTCTGCCCTACCCCCGAGAAAGCGGACACAGACCTGAAGGTCTGCCCCTACTGCATGAGATTCTTCGCTGCCCCTTCGCTGCACTCAGGGCTTCGGCTCACCAGGATGACAGGGAGTTGTCTTTGCGAGGAGCATTAGCGACGAAGCAATCTCGGAGGAAGGGAGCAACTATGAGATTGCCGCGCTTCGCTCGCAATGACAGGATAGGGAGGGCTCAGAACGACAGGCAGGGCTACTAAACGCTCTCGATATAGAGAATGACAATAGCTAAAACTCGCCGCAAAATAAGGAGGAGATATGCAATCTGCTGTAACTGAAGTTGAACAAAAAGGCAAGGCAGCCAGGGCAGCTTCGAGAAGGCTCGCCTTTCTTGCCACCGAGGTCAAGAATAAGGCTCTGCTCGGCATCGCTGAAGCTCTTTTGGCCAGGCAGGGCGAAATCCTGACCGCTAACAACCTGGACTACAAGGAGGCTGAAGCCTCTGGCATGAACGCTGCTATGCTTGACCGGCTCATGCTGTCTTCAAGCCGCCTGGAGGCGATAGCCCAGGATGTAAAAACTGTCGCCGCTTTGCTCGACCCCGTAGGTGAGATACTGGAGAAACGCACTCTACCTAATGGTCTACAACTTAGCAAGAAGCGGGTGCCACTTGGGGTTATCGGTGCCATATATGAGAGCCGCCCTAATGTCACTGTAGATATCTCCGCCCTGTGTCTTAAATCAGGCAATGCCGTTATCCTCCGTGGCGGCAAGGAAGCATTGCGCTCCAATCTGGCTCTGGCCAGGGTGGTTCAAGAGGCTGCCTACCAGGCTGGAATTCCTGAGGGAACTGTACAATTCATTGAGTCAACAGACAGGACTCTGGTCGACCATATGCTCAAGATGAAGGGGACGATAGACCTCATAATCCCCCGTGGCGGTGCTGGTTTGATTAACTTTATCGCTGAAAACGCTACTATGCCAGTAGTCACCGGCGGGGTCGGCGTCTGCCATACCTATGTAGATAAAAGTGCTGACTTGGGCAAGGCAGTGGCCATCGCCTACAATGCCAAGGTGCAGCGACCTACTGTTTGCAATGCCCTGGATAGCCTCCTGGTTCACACCCAGGTTGCCGAGCGCTATTTGCCCTTGATTGCCCAGGAATGGACAAAGGCCGGGGTGGAAATGCACTGCGATGAGCGCGCCCTGGCTATTCTCAAGCCAATTCCTTCTCTGAAGCTCATCCCTGCCAAAGACGAAGATTGGGGCAAGGAGTTCCTGGCACTAATTGCGGCAATCAAGGTCGTTAATTCTCTGGATGAGGCATTAGAACATATCGAGCGCTACGGCTCAGGACATTCTGAGGCTATAGTTACTGAGGACAAATCAGCAGCTACGCGCTTTCTCAACGAGGTAGACGCTGCCTGCGTCTATGCCAATGCCAGCACTCGATTCACCGATGGTAGTCAATTCGGTCTGGGAGCTGAGATAGGCATAAGCACTCAGAAGTTCCACGCCCGGGGTCCAATGGCACTCAGGGAGCTGACCAGTTACAAATGGATTATAATTGGCAATGGTCAGGTTCGCCCCTGAACAGCATGTAGCGCAACCTTTTAAGGTTGCCAGTGGCGGTGACGGGCAGGGCTAAAGCCCTGCACTACATGTTAGCATGGGGCGGGGTTGCTTCGCTGACTGCTTCGTCGCTTGCGCTCCTCCCAATGACAAAACCACGTGTATTACCGCTGCGTTTGGCGGGTATGGGCGTTGTTGAGTCAGGCAAATCAGTGCTATACTGTGATGATAGTTGCGGGAGGCAATGGCTTAGATGAAAAGGATAGATGGTCGTGCCAATGATGAGCTTCGCCCAGTGCGTATCAGTTTAGGT
>Ga0265594_1001881_pt1 | contig 15699 bp, 10 predicted proteins | sample saktaG_11_FD_190147 | JGI IMG/M metagenome (GOLD analysis project Ga0265594, IMG submission 190147) | Saline water microbial communities from Sakinaw Lake, British Columbia, Canada - sak_2011_5_24_80m | ecosystem: Environmental > Aquatic > Non-marine Saline and Alkaline > Saline ... | reverse complement strand
CGGCAGTCGGCTTAGCCCCGTCCATTTTCGGGGCCCTAAACCTCGACTGGTGAGCTGTTACGCACTCTTTAAAGGATAGCTGCTTCTAAGCTAACCTTCCAGTTGTCTATGGCCTAGGACTCCCTTAAGTGTTAACACTTAGCCGACATTTTGGGGCCTTAACCACGGTCTGGGTTGTCTCCCTTACGGACTAGTAGCTTACCCACCAGCCCGGACTACCGATCATCTAAGGCGACGGCGACTTTGGAGTTTGACAGGAGAGCGAGCAGTTTCCCGCCCGGGATCCCCAATCAGTGCTCTACACCGCCGACTACCTCCGATCAGGTCATGCTGCGACATGTTTCGGGAGGAACCAGCTATTTCCGACCTCGATTGGCCTTTCACCCCTAGACGCAGGTCACGCGAGTGATTTGCATATCAACACCGCTAACGGTCCTCCACGCAGCTTTCGCCACGCTTCAACCTGCCCACGCCTAGATCGCCCGGCTTCGGGTCGCATCCTAGTGACTTCACGCACTTGTATACGTCGCGCCTGTCCGAAGATGCGCGCATGTCGCTTTCGCTTCGGCTACTCCGATTACCGGATTAGCCTCGCCACTCGAATGCACTCCTTGGTCCGTTCTTCAAAACGTATGATATAACACCGGCAACCGCACTCGTACAAACGCCTCGCGACGTCTTCCTTCGCACGGCAGATCCTTTCATGCCATATCGCTCTATCGCCAGCCGATTTCAGGCTCTTTGCACCTCCCTACTTGGGGTACTTTTCAGCTTTCGGTCGCCCTACTACTACGCTATCGGTCTCAAGACGTATTTAGCCTTGGAAGTTGGTGACTCCCAAATTCCCGCGAGAATTCCGACTCACGGTACTCAAGACAAGGCTCCAGCCCTCTCGGGTTACACGTACGTGGCTATCACACTCTTCGGCATGCCTTTCCAGGCAACTTCCGTTTCCCCTTAAAGGCCTACGAGCCAGCTTTCAACACCACATCTCCCCGAAGGGATTCGGTTTGGGCTTTGCCGCTTTCACTCGCCGTTACTTACGGCATCTCGGTTGATTTCTCTTCCTGCCCCTACTAAGATGTTTCAATCCGGGGCGTTCCCGATCCTTACGGATCAACCCTAAGGTTAGGATTTCCTATTAGGAGATCCTCGGTTCAAAGGTTCCATGCACCTCGCCGAGGCTTATCGCAGCTTGGCACGTCCTTCTTCAGCGCTTGAGCCGAGCCATCCCCCGACTGGCAGATTCGCAGACTAATTTGCCCCACTACTACTCAGTGAGCGTCTGGATGCAAAGCTTATACATGGCCTCATATATCCCTTCGTGATAAGAGACTATCGGCCCTTCCCAAAGGAGCATAGATCTCCCTTGGTGCATCTCATTAATGGACTCGCTGGGATTCGAACCCAGGGCCTCCGCCTCGCAAAGGCGGCGCTCTACCAGCTGAGCTACGAGCCCAGTCAAGCCCTGGGACGGCATAAGCCGACCCAGCGTAATCCTACTGAATATAATTTATTAGTCCTGGCGACTTTTCGGCTCCGACCGATACTGTTTCGACGCACATTTGTGCATCTGCTTTAGGAGGTGATCCAGCCGCAGATTCCCCTACGGCTACCTTGTTACGACTTAACCCCCCTTGCAGAGCCCAGATTCGAATGCGCCAATATGACACACCCTCATCCAGACCCTACTCGGGTGGTTTGACGGGCGGTGTGTGCAAGGAGCAGGGACGTATTCACCGCGTTCTGTTGAAACGCGATTACTACGGATTCCAGCTTCATGAGGGCGAGTTGCAGCCCTCAATCCGAACTAAGATTGGTTTTAGGAGATTTCCATCCCCTTTCGGGGTAGAGACCCATTGTACCAACCATTGTAGCCCGCGTGTAGCCCGGGAGATTCGGGGCATACTGACCTACCGTTGCCCATTCCTTCCTCCGCTTTAGCAGCGGCGGTCCCCACAGAGTACCCATCGCCCCGGAGGGCAAGCTGGCAACTGTGGGCGTGGGTCTCGCTCGTTGCCTGACTTAACAGGATGCTTCACAGTACGAACTGACGACGGCCATGCACCACCTCTCAGCGAATCCGGCAAGGTCTTCGGCCTGGCCTTCATATTGCTGTCGCCCCCGGTGAGCTTTCCGGCGTTGAATCCAATTAAACCGCAGGCTCCACCCGTTGTAGTGCTCCCCCGCCAATTCCTTTAAGTTTCAGCCTTGCGGCCGTACTTCCCAGGTGGCTCGCTTCACGGTTTCCCTACGGCACCGACCACGGTCGCACCGTGGCCGACACCTAGCGAGTATCGTTTACGGCTAGGACTACCCGGGTATCTAATCCGGTTCGTGCCCCTAGCTTTCGTCCCTTGCCGTCGGACCCGTTCTGGTGAGACGCCTTCGCCACTGGTGGTCCCTCAAGGATTACAAGATTTCACCCCTACCCCTGAGGTACCTCTCACCTCTCCCGGTCCCGAGCCGAACAGTATCCCCTAGCAGCCTGACAGTTGAGCTGCCAGATTTCCCAAGAGACTTATCCAGCCGGCTACAGACCCTTTAAACCCAATAATAGCGGTTACCACTCGAGCCGCCGGTGTTACCGCGGCGGCTGGCACCGGTCTTGCCCGGCCCTTGCTATCAAATGCTTTTTAGGCATCTGGACAGCCAACATTGTATGCTGGCACTCGAGGTCCCCTTATCGCGGTTTCCCGCATTGTAAAGTTTTCGCGCCTGCTGCACCCCGTAGGGCCTGGATTCGTGTCTCAGAATCCATCTCCGGGCTCTTGCTCTCACAACCCGTACCCGTCGCAGGCTAGTAGGTACGTTACACCCACTACAACCTTGATAGGCCGCAGACCCATCCTTAGGCGCCGGAGCTTTGAGCCACAGTGCATTCCAGCCTCCGTGGCTTATCCGGGATTATTCCCAGTTTCCCGGGGTTATCCCAGACCTAAGGGTAGGTTATCCACGTGTTACTGAGCAGTACGCCATGTTCACGAAGAACATTCGACTCGCATGGCTTAGTCGAACCTCGATAGCAGTAACCTCTGGCAGGATCAACCAGAATTCTTCTCGGAAAGTACCTTAACACGATCCAAAATATTTGCTGAAACATTTTGTATCGGTCGGAATTGGCCGAGTCGCCAAAGACTAACGTCAGACGGAACTATCTTGCTTCCGTCTCCATCTAATCATGTGTTCCGTGGCTTGGAAAGCAGCCCATCATTTTGGGTTATACCCATCTTCAGGGCCGACACCGTTATTCCACGGGTCCGCGGGGATCGTTTTCGACCCCACACCGGCCCAATTAGGTACACCACCTTGCTATTTAAGGATTTCGGTCCCGCTTTCGAGGTCTTGTTTTTCCCTCGAACTCGGCCGGAATCAGCAAGCAGCGCCCTATTGGCCCGCTTCTGTAGCGCGCCTTGGTATATAAGCTTTCCGGTTCCCGCCTCCCAGGATATTATCCCAGATTTGGGTCCGAATCGCCTCGATCGCGCCACAGCGGCCCGTCTCCCAAGGCCCACCCCATATTTAAGGTTTTCGAGCCATCAACCCCGGCATTTCCCGGGAGGGAATGACTTGAACCTTGGAGATGGACCCCAGCAGGGCCGAACCTACCCAAACGCTGCCCCCTATATAATCCTTATGGTGATAACAACGACCCCGCCATCGCCGAATATTAATATCAATAACCGATAGAGCTGGGTAGACAAACCCTTAAACCAGCCCTCTGGGCATTGGTTTATGGGTAAATTCTGGAGGAATTTCATGGGCCACACATTGACCGAGAAGATCCTTAGATCGCACCTCGTCGAAGGAGACTACCGGAAGGGAGAGGAGATCGGAATTCGAATAGATCAGACCCTTACCCAGGACGCCACGGGTACAATGGCCTATCTCCAGTTCGAGTCCATGGGCCTCTCCAGTATCGAGACCAAGCTATCCGCAAGCTACGTGGACCACAACACCGTTCAAGTTGGATTCGAGAACGCCGATGATCATCGATATCTGCAAAGCGTCGCGGAGGCGTTCGGCATTTACTACTCTCGTCCTGGAAACGGCATCTGCCACCAGGTCCACCTGGAACGCTTCGGCCGGCCTGGAGTGACCCTCCTCGGATCGGATAGCCACACACCAACTGGAGGAGGGCTCGGCATGATCGCGATCGGCGCAGGAGGGCTTGACGTTGCAGTCGCGATTGGAGGAGGACCTTACTTCCTGGTCTGCCCTCGCGTGACCAATGTCAACCTAGAAGGCGATCTTCCAGCCTGGGTCTCGGCGAAGGACGTCGTCCTCAAGGTCCTATCCCGACTGACGACAAAGGGAAACGTGGGCTCGGTTCTTGAGTACGGTGGCGCCGGAGCCAAGAGGCTGACCGTTCCCGAGCGAGCAACGATCGCGAATATGGGAGCGGAGACCGGTGTTACGACATCGATCTTTCCAAGCGACGAGCAGACGGCGAAGTTCCTTGCCGCCCAGGGGAGGGCCGATCACTGGAGGCCTTTATCGGCCGACGATGACGCCGAGTACGACTCTACTATCGATATCGATCTATCGGAGCTGGAGCCGCTCGCCGCAGCCCCTCACAGCCCTGGAAACGTCATCCCAGTTCGCGATCTCGACATTGCGGTGGATCAGATCATGATCGGGTCATGCACCAACTCATCATACGTAGACCTGATGACCGTCGCGGAGATGGTTAAGGGAAGGACGCTTCCCCCACATGTGAGCTTCGGCATAGCCCCCGGATCCAGACAGGTTCTGCGGATGATTGCAAGAAACGGCGCCCTAGACCAACTGCTCTCCTTTGGAGCGCGCATACTGGAGTGCGCTTGCGGGTTCTGCATTGGCAATAGCATGTCTCCACCAAGCGGCTCCGCCTCGGTGAGGACGAGCAACCGCAACTTCGAGGGGCGATCCGGCACTAAGGACGCAAAAGTATACCTGACAAGCCCAGCAGTCGCAGCGGCCGCCGCATTATCCGGAAGGCTCTTTGACCCTCGCGATCTCGAAATACCATATCCCAGAGTGGAGATGCCAGACCAGTTCGAGATCGACGACAGCATGATCATAGCTCCGCTTTCGCCTGTCGAGCGACCGAAGGTTAGAATCATTCGCGGGCCGAACATTGGAGAGCTACCCCGAAACACCCCCATGCCCAACGACATCAACGGCGTGGTCACGATCAAAGTAGAGGACTATGTTACGACCGATCACATAATGCCTGCCGGCTCCAGGCTGAAGTACCGCTCCAACGTCCCCAAGTACGCTCAGTTCGTCTTTGAGCCAATCGATGGGGAATTCTACGCCCGTGCCACCAAGATCAGGGATAAGGGCTTACACAACGTTATAGTTGCGGGACTCAGCTATGGCCAGGGATCCTCTCGTGAGCATGCCGCCCTATGCCCGATGTACCTCGGTGTGAAGGCCGTCATCGCAAGGTCGATCGAGAGGATACATGCCGCGAACCTGATCAACTTCGGCATAATTCCATTTGCCCTTGCAAGTGATCAGGAGTACGATAGCATATCCCAGGGATCGAATCTGACCATCCTCGGGATCCGCCAAGCCCTGGAGAGGGGCGAATCACTGATCCCGGCCTTCTTCGACGGGAGCAAGATCGATCTTCGCCTCGATCTCAGTGGCCGACAGAGGGCGATCCTGCTCGCAGGAGGACTCCTTCCTTACACAGTGGAGAAGAAATAGAATAGAAAAGTAGGCAAATCAGGGCCCTCGATGGAAGGCCCTGATCCCTGCCCCCTCCCCAGAATCAGGCCTTCTGATTCAGATCCCGAACCTCATCATTATGCCCTGGGAGATGATCGAACCCTGCGAGCTTGAGGGCGTCGAGTATGCATCCACGCTGGCAAAGAGCGTGGACGTGGGACTTGGAGAGTAGCCGGAGGGGTTCTCCTGACCGAAGTTGAACGTGGTCTCGCGCTCGAGCAGCATGCTGTTCCAGAGCGCTCGATCTATGCCCTCTGCCCCAGAGCCGCCAGACGCGAATGTTGTCCTTGTGACGTTACGGGAGAGGTCGAACTGGAAAGGAAACTCATTCATCCACATTTCCATCGTGGCGGCGGGGTCAATGGTGGCGTTTGGGACGATCGACTGGCCCTGATACTTCGACCAATAATTCTGAACCATTGAATCGAAGCTACCAGAATCGGGACCGTTCAGGAATCGACCCTGACTGCCGCTGTAAGTGGAACCTCCGAGGGCCTCGGCTGCCGCCGACCCAACCAGAAGGCTGATGGTTAAGATCAAAGCAATCCATTTCATCTTGATGTACCCCCCTTCGGAATCGGAAGGGAATTAACAGCTGCCAATCCGTCCCAACCTATTTATGCCTTATCAATGGATCAGAGCCCATGCCGGATTGCTTTGAGATCCTCCACAAGGACCTGGCCGGGCGCATAGGCCGGCTAAGAACCCCACATGGAATGGTGGAGACCCCGCTCTTCATGCCGGTCGTCAACCCGCATCTGCTGATCTTAAAGCCATCGGAGATTGCGAAGATCGGGGCTGATATGCTTATCACAAACAGCTATATCATAGGCCAGGACCCGGAGCTCAGGGAGAAGGCCCTCGCCCATGGCGTCCACGACCTTTTAGGGTTCGAAGGCCCTGTTATGACCGACTCCGGCGCATTTCAGCTATCCGTATATGGAGAGATCGACGTCGAGCCTTTGGAGATCCTCGAGTTCCAGATGGCGATAGGTTCAGACGTAAGCGTCCCCCTAGATATCCCAACGCCGCCCGATGTCCCAAGGGATAGAGTCCTCTCCGAGCTTTCTTTAACGGAGAGGAGGCTACTTGAGGCTGCCTCAGTCGAGAGGGATGGGCTTCTCGCAGGACCCATCCAGGGCTCTACCCAACTGGACCTCAGGAAGGCCGCCGCGAGAAGGGCGGGCGAGATGAACTTCGATATCTACCCGATCGGCGCCGTCGTTCCATTGATGGAGTCCTACCGATTCAAGGACCTCGTCCAGGTTGTGGCCTCCTCGAAGATGGGGCTCGGGCCAGGGGCTCCAGTTCACCTTTTCGGAGCCGGCCATCCCATGGTATTCGCGCTAGGGGCAGCGCTTGGCTGCGACCTCTTCGACTCGGCGGCCTATGCCCTTTACGCGCGGGATGGGCGCTACCTTACCCCAACGGGAACCTGGAAGGTGAAGGATTTGTTGTACTTGCCCTGCTGCTGCCCTGTTTGTGTTGATCATGACGTCAAGGATCTCCAGGATGGAGAACGCGGCCAAAAGCTCCTCGCCATGCACAACCTCCATGTCTCCTTCCAGGAGATGCGACTCGTCAAGCAGATGATATGGGAGGGATCGCTTTGGGATCTGCTCGAAGCCCGCTCTCGCGCCCATCCACGCCTCCTCGATGGCCTGAAGGCCCTCTCAAAGGAGGCGAGATGGCTGGAGGGGCTCGATAGGTCCTCCAAGTCTACATTCTTCTACTTAGGGCCGGAGTCTGCGACGAGGCCCGAAGTAATTAGGCACCAGGATCGAATGATCCGGCTTAAGGTAGAGGGAGAGATCCTCGTAACCGACGACCCACGGCCTTGCGCCGAGGGTTACGACTCGCTCTGGGGCTTCAAGGTGCCGTTTGGCCCATACCCCATTGAGCTTTCGGAGACGCACCCCCTCAACGCCGAGGTGCCACAGATGGTCGATTGCGAGGGAATCGATATGGCGACTCTCCATGCAAAGAGGCTTATTTCGGCAAACCCCGATGCCAGGTTCCATTTCCACCTTAGATCCATTCCCAATATCGAGGAGAGGCTCCGGAGGATTGAATGACCCGATACTTCGAGGTCCTTCGTCGCGATGGGCCGGGGCGACTGGGGCGCCTTCGGGCTCTTGGCGAGATCAGCACGCCAGCCATATTGGGCAAGGGGGAGTACCTCCAAAATAAGAGCGCCTTTGATTCGGCAAAGGCTGCCGCAAGCAACGCTGAAGGGATCCGGGTCCTGCCTTATGTGCCCTCATCCAAGATCCTGCGACCCTCCCTGAAGATCTCGATTCCCGGCGTGGAGGCCGGGCCCTCGGCCTTTGTCGCATCTCCGTATCAGAGGCCGGCCGTTTCCGCCGACATATACATACTCGAGGGAGCTGGCACGATCCAAAGGGGGCGCGACCTGGTCAGGGCGATTCTAGCCCTCCGAGAGATGATCGCCCCGGACTCGGCGCTCTATGCCCCCGCAGCGGCGACACCTGCAAACCTCGCCCTCCTCGTCTATCTGGGAGTCGACCTCGTCGACTCCATCAAGATGGAGATCGACGGCTACTATGGCAGGTACCATTCGCGAGATGGCGTCCGCACTATTGCTGAGATGGCCGAGCTTCCCTGTCGCTGCCCAAGTTGCCAGATCCTCCAAGGGGGAGGAGAGGAAAAGGCAGAACCCCTCATCGCAAGACACAACCGCTTGAAGCTTGCCGAGGAGATCGCACGAGTGAGGGAGATGATCCGCGAGGAGATGCTGCGCGAGTATATCGAAAGACAGGTGAGGGTGAGCCCCGAATATACAGCAGCCCTTCGAATCCTGGACCAGGAGCACCGCTACCTGGAGAGGAGGACGCCCACACTCCGGCGAAGCACCCTCTACGCGAATTGCGCCGAGTCGCTCAGCCGCGTGGAGGTGACGAGGTTTGCAGAGCGTGTGATCGAGCGTTTCCGCCCGCATGAGAGCGACGTCCTCCTCCTCCTGCCCTGCTCTGCAAGAAAGCCCTACTCTCGCTCTCGCTCACACAGGCTCTTTGCCGAGGCCTTGGGGCCGAGGAGGAGGCATATGCACGAGCTGATTCTCACATCCCCGCTCGCCCTAGTTCCAAGAGAGCTCGAAGAGGTCTATCCAGCCGCAAGCTACGACGTCCCCGTCACCGGCCATTGGGATAGGGAGGAGCGCGCCTGGCTGCTCGACTGCCTGGACAGGTATCTCGATAAGAACAGATATTCGAGGATCGTTGCGCACCTGGATGGAGAGCTCGCAGAGGCTGTGGAAGAGCACGGAATCGACGCAGTCTTCACAGGCGGGGGCAAGGATGGGGAAGCCCTCGCGCGCCTTGTAAAGGCGGCAGAGGAGGCCACGCGCGACGCAAGAAGGACTCCGAATCCACGCCTTGCAAGCTTCAGGGGAAGGGCCGACTTCTTCTTCGGCGCGGGAGCAGGCGACCTCCTCCTCGGGGACGCCGCCCGCGTGAAGGGGCACGAGGTCCAGAACCAGGACGGCAAAGCAATCGTTGCGGAGACCGCAAACGGGACGCTTGCGCTGAGCATCGAGGGGGCAAGAAGGCTTCTTCCTTTAGGCATCTATCAGGTGACGATCGGCGACTTCCTTCCGCGCGGAAGCATCCTCGCCCCCGGAGTCCTTTCGGCGGACGAGATGATCAGGCCTGGAGACGAGGTGATCGTGAGGGGAGAGAGGGCGCTTGGCGTTGGAAGGGCCAAGATGTCGGGCTGGGAGATGGCGGAGTCTCGAAGGGGAGTTGCTGTGGAGCTTAGGAGGGTCGAAGCCATCTGAGCGACGCTGCTCTATTCTATTAGGGAGTTCGCGGATAGAGATAGGGAGCTAGTAGATAGAGATGCCAGGAGAGGTGGGGGATCGATCCCCGATGACGCTTCGCGAGACGGTTCATTTTTACATGACCGACTACCGCACACTTCTCGGGAGGGGGATCGATCTCTTCATAATATCCCTCAACCTCCTCGTTGTTGCCATCTTCGTTGCCAACACGTATCAGCCCTCCCCCGAGATCAAAGAGATCCTCTGGAGGGTGGAGGTTGCAGCAATCGGCCTATTCATAATCGAGTTCCTGGTAAGGCTCTATGGTGCTCCCAACCGAAGGAAGCATCTTGCAAACGTCTACAGCATAATAGACCTGATAGCGATATTTCCAACGCTTGCGGAGATCGTCCTGCCCCACTTCGGAAAGCTCGTCTCCCTAGGATTCCTGAAGACCGTGAGGGCCTTAGCTGTCCTCAGGATATTTCGGTTTATGCGGTTCTTCGCAGAGGACCATCTCCTCTTCGGCCATATCGCTTCCGACGTGTTGAGAGTTGCAAGGCTCATCATAACCATCCTCTTGATATTCTTCATATCGTCCGGCCTGTTCTACTATGTGGAAAGCCCCGTCAATCCGAACGTCCAGAACTTCGGCGATGCCTTCTACTTCACGGTGGTTGCCCTATCAACCGTCGGCTTTGGAGATATCGTCCCAATAACCGAAGGCGGCCGATTCGTCACAGTGCTCATGATAATCTCGGGGATCATGCTGATCCCCTGGCAGGCAAGCCGGATAGTCAGGGAATGGTTCAGCATATCGAACAAGAAGAGCATAGTCTGTCCAGACTGCGGACTTGCCCACCACGAGCTCGACGCTTCGCACTGCAAGCACTGCGGCCACGTTCTCTATCATGACGACGGGGATTGATCAGGCCCAGATATAGCAGAGGCTCGAGGGCCCTCTACCGCAAGAGACGGCCCAATAGAGCCTCCGTTGGGTGATACTTGCAGCGAAACCCTACTCGGCCACAATTATATGATATATTCTCTCTTCTGCAAAATCGGGCTCCCACGACCTCTTGTATCGCATCACAAGGTCGGTCTCGCCAACTCCCACCGCCTTGAATGTGAAGGTCTCAACGCCTCCGCCACCGATCAGCTCGGGCGAGGCAGGATCGTATCTATAATTCACCTGCTCGAGCATCGATGGATCGAAGCTGGCATTCCACATATAACCTGTTGTGGGATTCGACTCCAGGGAGAGGTTGAGCTCCTCACCCAGCTTCAAGGAGATGGGATCGCTCGACGCATTGGTATCCATATCGCTCACCTCGATATCCAGGCTCGCCTGATCAGAGACGTCCTCTGCCCAAGCGGGCATGCCGATCAAGAGCAGGATCATAGGCAATCCAATTAATATACGTATCATATCGCGCATATATTTTACCCTATTAGTTATGCCATCTAAAGCTATAAATCCCTTTTGAGAAGATCACCAAGAAAAGGGGGAGGGGAAGGCGGGCCGCTCGGGCCGCCTCATATCACGAGCGTGTAGGAGTACCCGTTATTGAAGTACTTGGTGTAGATCTTCGAGATTCCGGCGCTCGTAATCCCGATCGTGTGGTACTGGTTGCCTGTTACGAGGAACGAACATATGCCGTCAAGGCTTCCATCGCTCACGTCATTCCTGTAGGGAGAGTTGTCAAGCGCGACGTTGTAGCCCTTGAGCCAGTTGGACCTGATCGTCACCCTTGCAGAGCCGGAGGTCGGGTACGTTGTGCCTCCAGGTAAGTAGCCAGAGACCACATCCACGATGATTATGTTGCTTGGCTGGTTGTTCGAGACGAAGAAGAGCAGATGCCTTCCCACGCTGTCGCCCTGGAAGCTTATCCTGTTGTATCCGGAATAGAAGTTGTAGGTTGCACGGTCCAGCCTGTTGTTCGGATAGGCCTCGAAGAAGTCGGCCAGCCCGCCCATAGAGGAAAACGCAAGTAGCCTGAGGTATCCGCCAAGGGGGCAGATCGCGTACTGAGACCAGCTCGAGGTCCCCTGTATCCAGAGCGAGTTCGCCCCACCGTAGGCGCTCTGATATGAGGAATAGGCCATTGTGGTCCCGGCCTGGCCGCCCATGATTAGGCGGGCAGGCTCCCTTCCGGCGACGGAGTAGGCCTCAACCTGGGATCCCAGAGGAGAATCCATGCTGTAGAACTCGGAGTACTGACGAAGCTGTACATCCGAAGAAGAAGTATCCGCCCCATCCAGATTGGTCATGAAGAGCGTCATCTGGCCGCTATCCACCGATTGATCGAAGGCCACCCCATCCGTCGGAGGAAGGTCTCCCATTCCCATATCATCCATGGGGGCTTCCTCCCATCGACCATCCTCAGCTGCTTGCGCCACGCCCAGGAGGGCCACGAACAGTAAAATCACCACTACCCTTGAACTCATGAGCAACACCTCAAGTGATATTCACCTCAAAGATAGATATAGTTTGAGGAGATGGGGTAAGAGGAGATGGAGAAGGAAGGGGAGGGGGATGGAATTGCAATCCCCGCTCAGCCGCTCCCATCCGTCTGCGATTCACCGGGAGAAGGCCTGGACGAAAGCGCGCCTGCGAGGCCAGGCACCAGCCCTCTGCCGGCAGGGACGTTGATCGTGGATCCATCGAAGGCATCGCCTACCGGCTCAAATCTGCCGCCAAGGGATCGGGCGAGGAAGGCCTCTGTTACTGCATAGAAAGAGAGCCGGTTCTCAGGCCTTGCAAAACCATGGCCCTCATCCGAGTAGAGGAGATAGACTACGGGGATTCCCTTCTCCTGCATGGCAGAGACTATCTGCTCCGACTCGTTCACCTTTACGCGAGGATCGTTTGCACCTTGCGCGATCAGCAAAGGCCTCGTAATGTTTCCAACGTGCGTGATTGGGGATCGCTCCATCAGGAAGGCTCGCCCCTCCTCGGTGCTATTGTCCCCGACGCGATCGATGAAGATCGAGAGCTCCGGACCCCAGTAGGGCGGGATCGACTCGATTAGCGTGACCAGGTTGGATGGGCCGACGAGGTCTACGCCGCAGGCGAATAGGTCAGGCGTCATGGCAAGGCCTGCGAGCGTGGCGTAGCCGCCGTAGCTTCCGCCCATGATAGCGATCCTCTCGGGATCGGCAATTCCCTCAAAAACCGCCCAGTTGACGGCATCGACCAGGTCATCCTGCATCTTTGCTCCCCATTCCCTGTTTCCTGCGTTGGTGAAGTTCTTGCCAAACCCGGTCGACTCCCTGAAGTTCACCGAGAGGACTGCATAGCCCCTGTCGGCAAGCCATTGATGGAGGGAGTCATATCCCCATGAGTCCCTCGCCCAGGGGCCTCCGTGGACGAGGAGGACCATGGGAAGCGGCCTGTCCGGGCGGTCACCTGCGTGCTTGCGGGGAAGCGTATAGTAGCTGACCATTGAGAGGCCGTCCCTCGTGTCGATGACTGACGAGTGCATCTTTGCGAGGGGAACTCCTTCGAGGCTCTTTCGATTGGAGAAGAGGTAGGAGGCCAGGCCAGCGCTCCTGTTGTAGAGGTAGTACCTGACAGGCCCAGCGTCCATGGTGTACGCAACGATCCAGAGTGAGTCGTCGAGGGTTCGGCTCACCACATCGACCTCGCCATCGGCGACGGTCTTGAGATAATCCAGGTCGGCTGAGATCCTTGGATCGAGGACGTCCCACTTTCGCCTCTCGTACTCGAAGGCTGCGGCCTGGACCGTCATCTCCGATGGGTGGATCATAAGGCCGCTGCAATCGGAAAGTGCATCCTCGGAGAGAAGCTGCACCTCCTCGGTCCTAGTATCAATGGCAAAGAGGGCGGCCTTATCGCGACCACGGCTGTCGATCATGTATAGGAGATCTCCCGTTCGATCGTATCCGACAAGCCCAGTCGCCATGACGTCCTCCGGGCCGAACTCGAGGTAGACGGTCCAGCTTCCGTCTTCCTGGGGCAAGAGGTACTCCTGGCCGCCTTCAGGCGTCGCCCGCAAGGCCATCTTGATCTGGAGCTGTCTATCTGCCAGGAACCCGGCGAACTCCTCGTTCTCCTGGACGAGCGTCCTGTTACCGTCCATCAGGTCCACCCGAAAGATGCGGTGATACGTAGGATCCCTATCGTTGAGGCCGATGAGGAGCTCGCTTGGATGGTCCGGGCTTGCGGCCAGGATCTGAGCCTGGACTCCCTCGAATGGCGTTAGGTCATCGATCGCGCCTGTGGTCAGGTTGACGCTGTAGAGACGCCAGTTCTCGTCGCCGTCTCGATCCTGGATGTAATAGAGGTGGACTCCATCGTATGACCAGCCATATGCGCGAATGCCTCGATAGGTATCGTTTGTGACAGGCCGCGCAGCATCAAGATCGTCTAGCGGGGAAACCCAGATGTTGAGCACGCCGTCAAGGGGCGCAAGGTAGCTGATGTACTCCCCATCGAGGCTCAACCTTACGGATGATCGATCTGGATTGTCGAAGAGGACGTCGCGCGGGATGAGGTCGTCGTCAGCGCCGCTGGCAGGAGCGAGCAGAGCCAGGGCGAGAAGCAAGGGGATCTTGCCGATATGCATGGCGGATATCAGTAGATCCGAATGTATTAGAATGCAGCGAAAGCTAAGCGACACTCCTTGGATTTAGTCGCATATCCTGGTCCGAAGCATTTTTCGCCGATCAAGACAGTCTCCGACGTAGTGGTTGACGATGAGACAGAAGCATATCCTGGCCCTGCTGGTCCAGCCCAATATATCGCTTAAATTGAAAGCGATTCAGGGATTGATCAAGCCAGAACTCCCATTTGCGGCCGGCGTCTGCGTGATAGCCGGACAGATTATGTCATTGGGGCACCTACCTTCGACCGAATATGCTATATGGGGTTTCCTGGTGGGATTCTTCCTCTCCGGATCGGCCATGGTATCCAACGACTACTTCGACGTAGAAGTGGACCGTGTGAACCATCCTGCAAGGCCCCTTCCCTCTGGTAGCGTTTCCATGAAGGAGGTTGTTATGCTCACCGTCTTGCTATCATTCGCAGGAATGACCCTTGCAGCCTTATTCGGACAGGCGGCATTCATCTTTGCCGCGATCATCCTGGCGGTCGGGATACTCTACAACTGGAAGATCAAGGAAAGCGGTATTGCTGGTAATTTGATGGTCAGCTTCTCGGTTGCCTCTACCTTTCTCTTCGGCGGATTGTCCGTTGGGGCCTTGAGCAATCCATTGGTCTGGACTTTCGCATCCATCGCCTTTCTATTCAATCTGGCAGAGGAGATCGCCAGTGGAGCTATGGATATCAAGGGCGACAGGCTTAGAGGATCTCGGTCAATCGCTATCCTGAAAGGGAGGGACTATGCCCTTCGTATCTCAGGGGGGATTCTTGCCATCTTAATGATGCTAAGCCTCGTCCCCTTCTTCGCAGGATGGCTGGGGGCGGTGTATCTGTTCATTGCGGCTATCACCGATTCACTGCTAATATTGATCTTCCTCCGGCTGTACCGAAGTCGAACACCGGAAGATGGAAGAAGGGAGATCCGACATCTGTATATCGCCATGACCTGCTTTGTGGTGGCCTTTATGATAAATATCATAATATAAATATATTTGTTACACTTATAGATGCAGGCCAGATGCTGATACACATCGCGAAATTGCTAACCTTTTGGATCCAGTAAGGGGAGAGAGGTCCGAGGTCCTCTTCCAAAGGGCAGATCGATATCACAGAAATTTGGCAAATTCCTCAGGATCCACCTTTGCCAGCTTCAAGGCGCCCTTAAGCGTGCCCACCTTCAACTCATAGTGCATGGGCACAACCGTGCCGATCTTACCTTCATCCGCCTCTTTGGAAAGCCTGACATAGCTTCCAGAACTTCCTGAGATCTTGAATCCAAACCTGTTGCAGAGTATCTTGACTGCAAGTCTCGCCGGATACGCTTTTAATTCCTGGCAACCCCAGCGACCTCGAAGGTGGTTATGAATGGTCTCTCCAATCCCTCTAGGGGGAACTCCTCAATTGACTTTGAGCATCATTGTGGGACCTGCAGATGAGCAGGAACGGTCAAGGTTTGAGGAGAAAGAGCAGGCCGCATCCCTGCCTTTTCAAAGGCAGGTTAGACCGTGCCTACAGACCGCAAACTATTTGATATAGCACATGTATATTATACTATTATGCCTCACGTGTTTCGGTATAG
>Ga0265594_1001880_pt1 | contig 15704 bp, 20 predicted proteins | sample saktaG_11_FD_190147 | JGI IMG/M metagenome (GOLD analysis project Ga0265594, IMG submission 190147) | Saline water microbial communities from Sakinaw Lake, British Columbia, Canada - sak_2011_5_24_80m | ecosystem: Environmental > Aquatic > Non-marine Saline and Alkaline > Saline ... | reverse complement strand
TCATATTATGACGATAAAATTGCCTGGTATGAAAACACCGATGGTCAAGGCACATTTGGAGATCAGCAGGTTATAACGGTCATTGCGGATGGGGCACGCTCCGTTTACGCTGCTGACCTGGACAATGATGGGAACATGGATGTTTTGTCTGCATCATCTTTCGACGATAAAATTGCCTGGTATGAAAACACCGATGGTCAAGGCACATTTGGAGATCAGCAGGTTATAACGGTCATTGCGGATGGGGCAAACTCCGTTTACGCTGCTGACCTGGACAATGATGGGGACATGGATGTTTTGTCTGCATCATCTTATGACCATAAAATTGCCTGGTATGAAAACACCGATGGTCAAGGCACATTCGGAGATCAGCAGGTTATAACGGTCCTTGCGGATTGGGCACGCTCCGTTTACGCTGCTGACCTGGACAGTGATGGGGACATGGACGTATTGTCTGCCACATATTCTGCCACATATAATGACGATAAAATTGCCTGGTATCCCAATCTGTTAATTGACACTTATATTGAAACACCGGTTACCACAGGATCGTTGAGTTATCATTTATACCAGAATTATCCGAATCCATTCAATCCTTCAACAACTATTGGATTCTCACTTCCGGAAGCCGGTTTAGTTGATCTTGTTATATTCAGTGTAATGGGACAAAAAGTACGGAAACTCTTATCAAAACACATGGCACCTGGCATTCATTCTATAGTCTGGGATGGCTGTGATGACCGTGGCATTCCCGTTTCAGCTGGAATTTATTTCTCACGACTACATATGAATAACAGCTCAGTGAGTGGCAGAATGATACTTGTGAAGTAACATTGATAAGGTTAGAATTTTATGAAGGATGCCTAACGAATCTTTTATAGAAAGTAAAGTCAAGAACATAGCTCACCGTAACCCCGAGTTTTTGACTTTAATGGCACCATAAAGACGGTTGAAATTTTATTAATGTTGTACTGCCTATTTTCACGGTGGAAATTTCAAGTTTGCAAAACCATCTTCGCATATAACACCATATAAATACCCGAAAATCTTGTACATAGAGATATTTGGCTCTAAATTCTGTCCGTCAATTAACAATAGATTTCAGGATAAATAATGTGGTATATCATATCGATACTTTCGGGATTCTTCTTCGCAACCGCCGACGCTCTTTCGAAAAAAGAAGCCCGGCGGACGCCGGCAATAGTCCTGGCATGGGTCCGGGAATTCTACGCCCTGCCTTTTCTGCTTCCGCTTCTGTTATTCATCAAAATTCCGGAACTGAAGTCCGGTTTCTGGGGCGCCATGGCTTTATGCGTGGCAATAGATTTAGTGACCACCTTTTTATACATGCGGGCGATCCAGATTGCGCCGTTATCGCTAACGGTTCCCTATCTCGGTTTGTCTCCGATCTTTCTGTTGATTATCCCGGCAATTGTGTTGAGTGAACATCTGTCGCCGGTGGGAATTTTCGGCGTTGTTCTGGTGTCCATTGGCACCTACGTTTTGCAGCTGGATCGCGCCAAATACGGGTTATTCGAACCCTGGCTGGCAATTTTCAAGAATCGCGGTTCGCTGTATATGTCTATAGTCGCAGTTCTATATGCAGTCACGGCAACTTACGGCAAAGTTGCCATTATAAAATCCTCGCCCCTTTTCATGACAATTATATATTTTTCACTGCTCGCGGCAGGTTTTACAATTATACTGCTAATTTCCCAACGAGATAAGTTGAAATCGCTGTTTCAATTCCCCTTGCAAAAACTCAGTATCGGTTTTGCGATGGCGCTGATGGCGATAACTCATTTCACAGCTATCGGTATGATCCAGGTGGCGTACATGATCTCGATCAAACGCCTGAGCCTGCTATTTGCCATTCTCTACGGCTGGATCATATTTAAAGAGGTAAAAATAAAGGAACGCCTGTTCGGAGGAATAATCATCATCGCCGGCGCTGCCTGTATTGCATTTGCGTAATTAAATTATAGCGAAAAATTTGCGATCCGCTTCCCGTAAATTACATTCAGTCCGGCATCCTGTGCTCGTTCAACAAAACCTCTGTGAGGATGATGAGCCAGGAAAATAAACCCATGTGCATTTAGTAATTTAACGGTATTATGAACGGCTTTCAGTTCAATAAAAGATTCCCTGGTTATAGGATAAGAAAAACATTGAAAAATAAAAAAATGGCAGCCTTTCATCATGGCGATATCAACCATGGATTCCGCCCGGATACTTTCGGGAATTGAATCACGGTTCAAGCGAACATCCATGCGAACATCATCATACTGACTGCGATGAACCCGCAGAAAGACCAGCTCTCTCAACCAGCCGCCTCCGAACAAGAAATCAGCTCCGTTATTAGTGATTTCAATATTTTTCTGACGCTCGTGATTTCCGAAGCGGAATCGCATTTTATTTTCCGCCGCTTCATAAGCGATATTAAATCGGTGATAATGACTATCCATTCGCCATTGGATGTCTTTTTTACTTTCTCCCATGTTAATCCATTCCTGTCGAATGGAATCAATAAAAGGAATGACCTCATCCAGATTGTTACCGATAAAATAAGACAAACCGCTTCTTTTTCCGATTTCCGGATCGAAACGGGTTCCCGACTCAATTTCCACTCCCTGTAAAGCCGTATATTCATTGACGGTTAACATCAACTGAAAGGATTTATTTTCGCCTGATTTAACATTTATTAATTGCGAATGATTAATGTCGATATAGAAAACTTCTTTACCCGCCTGGTTAAATACCTCCGCAGCTATCATCATACACAGCCGATCGCCACCGGTCGAGTTTAATACAATGTCATGATCCGGGTAATCTTTGATAATCTGATTGCATTGCTCGATAAAATCTTCGATTTCGGGTTTAATCTCTCTACTCTCAAATGAGGCAGACAGCTGTCCTGTCAGAGCAGCTTCGATCTGTTTTACAACGCGTCGTTGAGCGCCGGTACGCAACCAAACGACTGCATCGGGTTTTTTCAGAATCGCTCCGAGATAAGCCGTCAACGGCGAATCGTCAACGAGGCAAACTTCCAACAATGGCATATCCAGTCCCCAACTTTTAACATTTCCAATAAACGCAACATTTACACTTTTTCACTTAATTGATAGAATTTAATAATAAATTATAATTAATCAATACTTCAGTTTTTTTTAGGGCTGCTTATATATTTAACAGACGAGGTTTATAACCACTTTTGTTTGAAATATATCCTTAGTCCTTGACTTAAGGCGGCGTCAGATGTTTTTTTTGAATAAGTGTGAGTTCTTGAGACGACTTGAGTTAAGGGCGATAGTGATCCGACTTAACTCAAGCCTGACGGCAAAATTTGGAGATAGGTTTATGTTCTATGATATGGCAGTCTTAAGTCAAGTCCCGAGATTCACTTTTGAGATGATTTGCCCTGGCTTGATTACACCTGTCAGGTTTATTAGATACTTCGAACCCGGATAAGATTAATTGATTAAACCTGACAGGTGTATTCGGGATATTATTTAAATGCCATTACATATCGGTATATCAACCAGAAATGACAGGCGCTGCCGAGTAAAATGAATATATGGAATATTTCATGGAATCCAAACACATCAGGCCAGGGATCCGGAATTTTCCTGGAATATATTATTGCTCCGACAGTATATGCTATTCCACCTGCAACCAGCCATAAAAGTCCGGCTGTAGAAAGTTTGACTACGAGGGGATACAAAGCTACAAGAGCTGTCCACCCCATGAGTACATATAATAAAGCGGTCAACCCTCTGGGTAGATCACAACGTATCGTTTTCAGAACGAATCCGGCCAGCGCCATAGCCCAGATGACACCAAACAGACTCCAGCCCCAGCCGCCCCGGATAGCTACCAGACAGATTGGCGTATAGCTGGCTGCGATAAAGAAGAAAATCATAATGTGATCTATCTTGCGAAGCGTATCTTTCTTCGAGTCACCATCACCAACCATATGATACACGGTACTTGCCGTGTACATCAGCAACATTCCACTGCCATAGATGGAAAAAGACACAATGTGCCAGGGTCTGACCGGATTAGACGCTTTAATGATTAATAATACCAGCCCGGCAATTGATAACAATGCTCCCAACAGATGCGTATAAGAGTTTACCGGATCATTGATTCTGCTCAAATTCATTTTCACTCTCAAATAATAAACATGATTTTTTTATTTTAAAGCCAAAGGCTCATCAAGGTAGATATTTTCATGATAATCCACATCGATTCTGGCATTCTTGTTTGGCGCCAATAATTCTAATGCTTTTAGAAATATTTTGTTCTTTTTACGCCAATTTCGATTAATGTGTCTTGCATAGCGAGCGATACTGACATCCACTAATTTCCACCTGAGTACTTTTCTTATGGATTCCCAAAAAGAGTAAAACTTTTTGTGGCTGAAAATTTGAGCCAATTGTAAATCCGAAAACGTGAAATTCACCGGCTCAAAAACGGCATGATGGGCGTCGTAAAGGCTCCAATCCCAAAACTTCAGGCGTTTTTCAGTGACAATTTTGTCGTAAAACTCTGAGCCCGGAAAAGGCGTCAAAATTAGAAATTGGACCGATGATAGTCGCGATCGTTTTGCAAACCGGACTGTTTCCCGTACTGATTCCCAGTTATCCTCATCAAAACCATAAATAAACATGCCGTGAATAAGGATATGATGTTTTCGGATAATTTTTATAGACCGTTTAATATCCTCTACTGTCTGTTCTTTCTTAATGGCTTTCAGGGTGGCGGGATTAATCGTTTCAAATCCGATAAAGAGAGTATGACAATGAGCCTTTTGCATCAGTTCCACAAGTTCCGGATCCTTGCCAATATCTACACGTACCTGAGTGGACCAATAAAATTTGAATTTTTCATCGATCATGCGGTTCAGCAATGCTTTTGTCCGTTCACAATCCACCGCGAAGTTATCATCATAGAAGAAAACAAAATTCTTCCGGTCATTATACTGGCGTAATTCCCGAATAATATTTTCAATTGACCGGTAGCGATAACGTTTTCCGAACATTCCCGTCACCGAACAAAATGAACAATCGAACGGGCATCCCCGTGAAGTTTGAATCGGGATAATTCTGAACCCCGCTATTTTGCGAATTTCTTTATTCAACAGATCATAATCAGGGAAAGGGATATCATTTAAATTCTGTATTGCAGCGCTTATGGGATTATGCACAATTTGATCGCCGGAGCAAAATGATAAATTGGGAACTCGTGTCCAGCATTTATTACTTTCCCAGGTATCGATAAATGCCATCAGCGCCTTTTCACCTTCACCCCTAATAACCCAATCACAATGTTGCAATGCTTCTTCAGCCATATAAGTAACATGGGGACCACCCATGATAACCGAAATTCCCATGCCTCTAAAACGATCCGCAATAGCATATGCTCTGGGCGCCGTAGGTGTAATCGTCGATATACCCACTAAATCGACATCAGTATAGGACTCATAATTAATCGAATACAGTTCCTCGATAATTATATCGACTTCCCATTCACGATTTTTCATCATCGTCCCAAGAATAAAGCTACCGAGGCGCGGCAATGTAAATTGTGAAAATATATGCAGATTTGGCGCTTTAGGTTCTATGAATAGAATTTTACTCATCTCCTGATTTTTCCTCGGGTTTTAAACGTTTCTTATTTCGACTTTGCAGGGCCGCAATTTCTTTTTTCTTCTTCTTTAGCAAATCTTCCCAGCGTTGAATCCCCTTTTTCAGCAAATTTATCTTCTCGAATAGTGCTTTAATCTCCGCCGACATCAGGTCAATTTTCCGCGACACCTCCTCAGGCGAATGTTCGCTAAAATGCTCACAAATCGTCAAATATTCCTTGAATAAATCTGAGACCTCCTTTATCTCCTCGAGCGAATATCCAAAAAGCTGAAGATCCCTGATCAACTCACATAGGAAAACAAAATTACTGGAATAGAGCCTAAATCCTCCTTCGCTACGCATGTCCGGTTCAATAATCCCTTTATCTTCCCAATGCTTAATCGTACGTGTGCTGACACCTATTTGTTCGGCTAATTTACCAACGGTAACATAATCTTGTTCATCATTCTGTTTTTTATTTTCATTTACTTTAGTTGGCAGTCCTACTTTTTTGATAATTTTCTGGATCTCATCCAATCCATATCCAAAATCCAACAGCTTCTTTATATGAATTATTTTCTCGACCATATCGCTTGAATATAGCGGGACATTCTCATCGGTATAGCCAACAGGTGAAACTAATTTCAGACGCTCCCAGTTGTTCAGATCGGTATCGTTAATAGCAGCCTTTTCAAGCAATTCGTCTTTTTCATAAATACTATTTTTCATCTCTACCTCTACGTATGACACCATTACAATTCATCCTATCAGTGTACGTATGGGAATATATTAAAATAATGCAGATAATGCAATATATTTTCAATACCGCATAAAATTAATTTTTATATAGAAGTGCTCCGGTTGATTGCCGGATATTTAAAATTTAACGGTTTATTTTAATTATTATTATAAAATGCTTTTTGAATCGTCGGGAAATAATTGGGCTTGCTGGCAAATGATTTATAAGAAAAAAATGCCAGATGATCATAGCCATTGGTAAGAGAAACAAGAATTTTTGTTAGCGTATCATATCGTCCCTGGTTATATGCGCCAATTCCCATCCAGATCTTATCCTTGGCGATTAATGGATCAATTTTGGATATGATGTTCTCAAATAATTCAGCGTTTTTGGTGTAATTCATAGGAACGGCAAAATCCATATAGCCGTTCTTCAGCCATTTTCCCCAGTCCTGATAGAAGAAATGCTTCGCATCAAATGGATCGGGTTTTACAGCAGCGCTGAGTAATATCGGTTTACGGGCATCGATGATCACTTCACGAATTTCCACCACAAGTTCTGTGATGGCATCCCTTCTGAACTCATCCCATTTTTCCATTAACTGTTCAATGGTTTTAGCTTCCATTCCGGAAAAATAGGATTTATTTGAGATTGACAACAGAATTGGATCTACACTGTAGATATCTTTGAAACGTTTTCTGCCAATATCATTAAAATCATAGCAATTTTTGGGATACCGAATATAATCCAAGTGAATGCCATCCACATTATATGATTCAACTAATTCTTTTACAACTGCTATAAGGTGTTTGTTCACATCCGGGACCAGTGGCGACAGATAGATGCCTTCCGTATTAATTTTACGGAAATCTTTAGTCTTACGGAAAATGTCTTTTACACCATCGGCATCGACAGAACACCACTCGGGATGTTGATATAATAAGTGTTGCTTATATGGCGGTTTCTCATCGGAAGACCACAGCAAATACATATTCAACCAGGCATGAATCTTCAGATTTTTTGGATGTTCCTGCTCCAGTATATATTTGAGAGGGTCAAAATTATTCCCGGGAAGACTCTGAGAACGGTGAACGAGTGATGATTGATAAAATGCGTCACCACGCCCCCTGACCTGGACAAAGAGGTCTGTAAATCCGTTTCGTCCGGCAAAGTCAATAACTTTATCAATAGATTCTTTATTTGTCATTTGGTCACGGATAACCCACATAGCCAATCGTGATGCTCCCTGGGCTCCGGGAGCAATCTTAAATAATAATAAAAGGGCAGCAAAGATTACTGCCCTGTATTTGATAATTCGATTACCGATCAATGATATATCCAGCGCTATTCTGCCGGTTTTTCTGCTTGCTTTTCGTCAGTATCCGGCACCGGTTCTTCTTTTACTGCTTCTTCGGTTTTTGCTTCTTTCTTAGGTGTTTTTGTTTTCTTTAATTCCGGTTGTTTTGGCTCTTCTTTAACAGATTTATCTTTTTTGTCATCTATAGATTTCTTTACAGTTTTCGAAGCCTTCTTACCTTCACCGGGATGTTTATAATCAACAAACTCAATCAAGGAGACGGCGGCGCAGTCATTATCACGAAAACCTAATTTCACGATTCTCGTATAGCCACCTTGACGATCGGCATATTGTGGTGCAATATGTTCAAACAGAATCTTTACGACGGAGCGATCATGTAATACTCTAAATGCGAGCCTTCTGTGATGAACAGTTCCTTTTTTCCCAAAGGTGATCAATCGCTCTATAACTCGACGTAACTCTTTGGCTTTTGCATCTGTGGTTTTGATCTTGCCATGCTGAATGAGTGCCGTTGCCAGATTCATCATCAATGCTTTTCGATGACTTGCGGTTCTACCTAATTTTGCTACACGTTTCTGATGACGCATTACTGAATACTCCTTTGCCTAATTACTCTTCCTTCTCGGAAATGTATTTATTCACATCCATGCCGAACTCAAGGTTCATTTCCTTGAGTTTTGCCATAAGTTCGTTCAACGATTTCCGGCCAAAATTCTTAAACTTGAGCATTTCCGATTCTTCTTTTGCAACCAGATCAGTAATTGATCTGATATTATTGGCTTTCAGACAATTATATGATCGAACCGAAAGTTCCATCTCATCCACACTCTTTTTGAGCAGATTCCTGATCTTTATCATATCTTCATCGGGCACTTCTCTGGGAAGTTCAAGTGGCGTCGCTTGGACACTGGTAAATAATGAGAAATACTCCATGAGTAATTTAGCAGAATAATCGACTGCTTCTTCCGCGGTAATACTACCGTCAGTATGAACTTCCAAAATAAGTTTTTCAAGCGTTTCACGAGATGTTCCCGGCAGTCTCTCCACTTTGAAGGATACATCCGTTATCGGTGAAAAAATCGAATCGATAAAAATTGTCCCAATCGGAAAATCCGACGTTTGATTCTTTTCTGCAGGAGCCCAACCCGTTCCTATGATTATTTTCAATTCCATGGTGAATTCGGCTTTTTCGTTCATTTCACAGATATATAAATCGGGGTTCAAGATTTCAAACTGAGATGATTCTTTACCGATATCACCGGCAATAAATTTGCCTTCCCCTTTAAATTTCAGGACGACTTTATCCGGTTTCGGATCAATAAGTTTGAAACGAACCTGTTTGAGATTTAAAATAATATCGGCAACATCTTCGATCACACCAGGAATTGTAGCAAATTCGTGCAGTACACCATCCACCTTGATAGATGAAATAGCCGCTCCGGGGACAGACGTAATCAAAACCCGCCTCAGCGCATTCCCGATTGTAGTTCCGAAACCTCTTTCCAAAGGCTGAACGATAAATTGACCATAAGTATCTGTTGTAACTTCCTTAACGACTCTTGTTGATATTTGATCCTGTGCGGTCATTTTTTTCCTCTTTATTTATTTAGAAAAGAGCTCCACGACTAATTGTTCATTGACATCCACGCCTATTTGGTCTCTTTCCGGAACCTGAATAAAAATACCTTGCATTTTGGCTTTATCCAGGATCAACCAGGGCAGGTCATGATCGCCGCGGATTCGTTTCATTGATTCATGTATATAAGTGAGTTTTTTACTGGCGTCGCGTACCTGAATGACATCTCCGGATTTACACTGATAAGAGGGAATGTCCACAATTCTACCGTTTACCTGAAAATGACGATGAAGAACCATTTGACGCGCCATATTTCTGGACGATGCAAAACCAATCCGATAAACGACATTATCCAGGCGGCTTTCAAGAATTTTCATCAAATTTGAGCCGGTGACGCCTTTTTCACGGGCAGCTTTTACAAAATAACGTCTGAATTGATTTTCCAAAACACCATATATACGTTTAATTTTTTGTTTTTCCCGTAACTGTAAACCATAGTTCGACAAACGGCGACGACTTGTCTGACCGTGCTGTCCCGGTGCATAACTTTTAGTCTCAAAGGAACATTTAGTCGTATTACAACGTTCGCCTTTGAGAAACAATTTTGTCCCTTCACGACGACATAATTTACAAACAGGACCTGTATATCTTGCCATTAATTTGTACTCCTACCTTGTTATACTCTTCTCCGCTTGGGAGGTCTGCAACCGTTATGCGGAATGGGTGTCACATCTTTAATCGCGCTGATCTGTAATCCAGCGAGACTCAATGCGCGAATTGCAGCTTCCCTGCCGGAGCCCGGACCCTTAACCCGGACTTCCACCCGGCTAAGCCCCATATCCAGCGCTTCTTTTGCGGCTCGGTTCGCAGCTTGTTGAGCGGCAAAGGGAGTGTTTTTTCGCGACCCCTTAAAACCTGCCGTGCCTGCCGATGCCCAGGAAACCACATTCCCGTAAATATCGGTCAGGGATATAATCGTATTGTTAAAAGTTGCTTTTATGGTAGCGATACCTTCGGCATCGACCTTGATTTTTTTCTTTTTCTTAGCTACCGATCTTTTGGGTGGCAATTTCAATACCTCCTATATTAACTTTTCTTTCCGACTTTAGCCTTTTTTCTACTCACTGTCCGTCTCGGACCTTTCCGTGAACGAGCATTGGTTTTCGTACGCTGACCTCTCACCGGCAATCCACGGCGATGTCTCAGTCCTCTGTAACAACCAATGTCCATCAGGCGCTTTATGTCCATCTGGAATTCGGTACGTAATGTACCTTCAACTTTCATTTCATTGCTGATAATAGTCCGAATTTCATGTACTTGTTCTTCTGTAAGATTTTTTACACGGATTTCCGGATCGACTTTTGCCTTTTCAAGGACTTGTAGCGCTATTGTACGACCTATTCCATAAATATAGGTCAGCGCAATTTTTACTTTTTTATCATTTGGTAAATCTACACCCGCAATTCGAGCCAAAATGTCCTCCTGCTACGCTATTATCCCTGTCGCTGTTTATGCTTCGGGTTTGAACAGATTACTCTAACAACACCCTTACGACGTATAATTTTACATTTGTCACACATCTTCTTTACTGATGCCCTAACTTTCATGATTTATCCATTCTATTTATAACGATACGTAATTCTTCCTCTGCTAAGATCGTAGGGCGATAATTCCAGAGAAACTTTATCTCCCGGCAAAATCTTAATAAAATGCATTCTCATTTTTCCCGATACATGTGCCAGAACCTCATGACCGTTTTCCAGTTCAACCCGAAATGAGGCGTTGGGTAAATTTTCTTTGATAATACCATCAACTTTAATCAATTTTTCTTTAGCCATGAAATTGCCTTACTTCTTTAGTTGATAAAATTACTGGTCCATTACCGGTAATTGTTATCGTGTGTTCAAAATGGGCAGATGGCTTCCGGTCTGCTGTAACGATCGTCCAACCATCTTTCAGGGATTCAACCTCAAACGTACCTTCATTAACCATCGGTTCAATAGCCAGACACATACCCGGTTTTAACTCCGGTCCCTTACCGGGTTCGCCAAAATTCGGAACTTCCGGCGCCTCGTGCAAATTGGTTCCGATACCGTGTCCCACAAGAGTCCTGACGACTGAAAAACCATGTAATTCAACATACACCTGGATTGCATTACCGATATCAGAAAGATGATTTCCGGATTTGGCTTTCTCGATACCCAAATATAGTGATTCTTCGGTAACCTTCATCAGCTTCCGCTTATTATCATCAACTTCACCAACCGCAAAGGTATAGGCTGCGTCACCGTAGTATCCATTTTTCAAAACACCAACATCAATACCGATAATTTCGCCTTCCTTCAGCTCCCGGCCGGATGGGATGCCATGGACTACCTGTTCATCAATACTGGTACAGATACTCGCCGGAAAACCGTTATAACCTTTAAAAGCCGGTTTAGCCTCTTGGCTGCGAATATAATCTTCAGCCAGTATATCCAGCGCTTTTGTCGTAACCCCCGGTTTAATCTCCTTCGCCAACAGTTGAAGCGTCTCGAATACAATCCGATTGCTTTCGCCTATTTTACCAACTTCTTTCTGTGAGCGAATATAGATCATTATTGTTTACCGGCGACGGCCTTTCATTTTTCCGCTTTTCAAAAATCCATCGTAATGTCTCATCAGCAGATGTGATTCGATCTGCTGCAATGTATCTAATGAAACACCCACAATAATCAACAGGCTGGTGCCGCCAAAAAAAGATGCCAGTTCATAGGGCAGATCCATAACCTTCATCAGGACATAGGGAAATACCGCAATGAATGCCAAAAATATTGAACCCGGCAACGTTACTCTGGTCAAAATATTATCAATAAATTCCGAAGTCTTTTTCCCTGGGCGGATACCCGGGATAAACCCGCCGTATTTTTTCATATTATCGGCGACTTCAACAGGATTAAATGCGATAGCGGTATAGAAATACGTAAAGAAAACAATCAACGTTCCGAAAATCAGCCAGTAAACCGGTGACTGTACACTGAAGAATCGCATCATGCCCTGGATAAAATCGCTACTGGGGAAAAAAGTTGAGAATGTGCTGGGAATAAACATGATCGCCTGAGCAAAAATAATCGGCATAACGCCAGCCGTATTTACCCGCAAGGGAATATGTGTGGATTGACCACCGTACACCTTTCGACCGACAACCCTTTTTGCATACTGAACGGGAATTTTACGCTGTCCCTGGGTCAATAAAACAACGAATCCTACAATCACGAACATGAGACCGATTAATACCGCCTCGGTAAAAATACCCCGAATTTCTTCCTGGATCATCGCGATTTCACCGATGAACACATTGGGAAGGCGAGCCATAATACCGACCATTATGATCAGCGAAATACCGTTTCCGATTCCCCGCTCGGTAATTCGTTCACCCAGCCACATGATTAAAACCGTACCCGTTGTCAGGGTCAGCATTGTCATCAAAATAAAACCTATTCCCGGGTTGGGAACTACCGGCAGGATCTGATTTCCGATTCTTGCCGACATTTGCGGGCTCATTAGAAATTGTGAAATACCAAACGACTGCAAACCGGCAATCAAGACGGTCCCATAACGGGTTATTTGTGTGATTTTCTTCCGTCCTTCTTCACCCTCTTTCTGGAGTTTCTGGAAGTATGGAATCACTGCTCCTAACAGCTGAATAATAATTGAAGCGCTAATATACGGCATAATACCGAGGGCAAACAGTGTCGCCCTTGAAAACGCACCACCCGCAAAAAGGTCGTAAAGACCGAATAAGGTATTGGAAAAATTACGGATCGCAGCGCCTATTACTTCGCTATCAATACCGGGAATAGGCACGTGGGCGCCAATGCGCACAACCGTTATTATCGAGAGTGTATAAAAAATCCGCTTTCTTAATTCAGGAATCCGGAATACGCTCTGAACCTGCTGCTTCATATTATTTCAGCCCTTCCCCCACTTGCTTCAATTTTTTCCTTTGCGGTTTTGCTAAAAGCATTTGCTGTTATGGTTACCGGTTCGCTCAATTCTCCAACAGCCAGAATTTTAACTGGTTTGGAAAGGGATTTTATTATTCCCTTTTGATAAAGGGTCTCCAGGGTCACTTCAGACAGTTGCAGACGTGCAATAACCTCAAGATTTACAATCTGAAATTCTTCCCTGAAAATATTAGTAAATCCACGTTTCGGAAGACGACGATAAATCGGCATTGTACCACCTTCGGACCAGACTCTGTGTTTTGAACCGGAGCGGGAATGATAACCTTTATGACCGCGCCCGGCTGTGCCGCCTGTGCCGGAAGCGTTTCCTCTTCCGAGCCGTTTTCTATTCTTTACCGAACCGGTTGCGTTTTTTAGAGAACCAAGATCCATAATTAATCCTTAACTTCTTCGACTTTTAATAAATGCTCTATCGATTTGATCATTCCCCTGATGGCAGGATTATCAGGCTGTTCAACAGTGTGATTCATACGTTTTAATCCAAGCGCTTCTAGGGTTCTCCACGTCCGTTGACGATAACCAATGGGACTTTTAATCTGTGTAATGCGTAATGTTACATTTGTCTTCTTATTCATGAACCAAAAATCTCCTGAAGGGTCATTCCTCGTTTGTGAGCTACCATATAGGGATCTTTCAAACTTAACAGAGCTCTCATGGTCGCTTTTACAATATTATGAATATTATTTGATCCAATAGATTTGGTCAAGATATCATGGACGCCAACCTGTTCCATAATCGCACGTATAGGGCCGCCGGCAATAATTCCTGTACCGGGCGACGCCGGTTTCAAAAACACAATCGCGGCGCCATACTTTGCCTGAACAGTATGGGGAATAGTTCCATTAATAACCGGAACTTTCACAATACTTTTTTTAGCGTTTTCTTTTCCCTTGGAAACGGCGGTTACCACTTCAAGAGCTTTTCCCAAGCCAACACCGACATGACCTTTACCATCACCAACTGTGACAACGGCATTAAAACTAAATCTGCGACCACCGGTTACAACTTTGGCGACACGGTTTATTTTGATCACCTTTTCTTCGAGTAACTCCAATTGGGTGGGATCGACTGTTTTCAAATTGATACTCCTTTGAGATTAAAATTCCAATCCGGCATTTCTGGCAGCATCTGCCAGGGCTTTAATTCTACCATGATATTTAAAACCACCACGATCAAATACAACTTTTTTAATTTTTTTATCCGTCGCTTTTTGGGCAATTAATTCGCCAACGAGTGTGCTTTTTTCTGTTTTGGTGGTCTCTTTCTTGATCTTGGATTTTATTTCCGCCGACAAATCGGAAACAGCCAGGATCGAATGATTTTGCTGGTCATCGATCAACTGAGCATAAATATGATTCAAGCTGCGATATACAGCCAAACGCGGACGCTCAGCAGTTCCATTAATATGTTTTCTGATTTGTCTTTTTCTGCGCAAACGCGCTAAATATTTTTCATTCTTTTTCGTGCTCATTCAAATGTCCTTTATTTCACGCCAACTTTTTTACCGGCTTTTCGGCGGATATATTCTCCCTGGTAGCGGATTCCCTTACCTTTATAGGGTTCCGGCGGCGCAACAGATCTGATTTTAGCCGCCATCTGACCAACTTTTTGTTTATTAATTCCACTCACCGTAACCGTCAAATTTTTTGGCACCGTAAGTATAATTCCTTCGGGAGGTGTAATCAACACTGGATGGGAATAGCCTACTTTTAACCAAAGTGATTTTCCCTTCATTTCAGCGGAATAACCGACTCCTGTAATTTCCAGCGTTTTTTGAAAACCGTTGGTAACTCCTTCAATCATATTAGCGATTAAGGCTCTTGTTAATCCGTGTAATGCCCGGTAAGTTTTATTATCGCTTTGCCGAGTAACAACAATTTCTTTTTCTTGCTGAACCACACCGATCTCAGGTGTAAATTCCCAGGACAATTCTCCTTTGGGTCCCTTTATGGTAATTTTATGTCCCTTAATCGTCACTTCGACGTTTTCCGGTACTGGTATGGGTTTTTTACCGACTCTAGACACAGTTTACTCCTTGCTAACTAGCATTACCAAATATGACAAAGCACTTCGCCGCCTACGTTGTTTTTCCGGGCAATTTTATCGGTGATAACACCAATCGGTGTTGACATTATAGCAACACCCAACCCGCCAAGAACACGCGGAATCTCATTAGCGTTTACATATTGACGGCGACCGGGTCTGCTGATGCGTTTCAATCCTTCTATAATCGGCAACCCGTCTTTCGTATATCTCAAGTAAACACGAATAATTCCCTGCTTATTATCATTGATCAGAATAAAATCTTTGATATATCTTTCATGTTTCAAAATCAGGGATAATCGTTTTTTCATATTGGATGCTGGAATATCCACCCAACGATGATCTGCAGCTTGTGCATTGCGAATTCGTGTTAAATAATCAGAAATTGGATCGG
>Ga0265594_1001878_pt1 | contig 15707 bp, 9 predicted proteins | sample saktaG_11_FD_190147 | JGI IMG/M metagenome (GOLD analysis project Ga0265594, IMG submission 190147) | Saline water microbial communities from Sakinaw Lake, British Columbia, Canada - sak_2011_5_24_80m | ecosystem: Environmental > Aquatic > Non-marine Saline and Alkaline > Saline ... | reverse complement strand
AGTCGGATAATAGTGAAAAAATATATACTAAAAACAGTAACCAAAACTTAAGCTAAATCTGGAGTCGGAGTCAATACATATTTTACCGCAACATGGTCCACTGTAATATTTATAGCTTTTATGGACTAAAAGTGGAGTAAAACTAACTCTAAATAAAAATTTTTTTTGATATCTATACCCTAATATTGGACCGCCTTCAAATTTAAATATATATTTATAATCATCAAATTTGCGACCAGAAGTAGCATAATATGTCGTATTTATAATATATATTCCTGTTTCAAACCAGTTAATAGAAGCTGATAATCTTAATGATACAAGCATGTCTTGTCCCATGTAAATGATATTTGTACCAATACTTCCATTTAGTAAAAATTTTTCTTTTTTAATAAATGTTCTGTTATAATTAATACTGACATCTGTAAAGGTACGAGCGTTTCTTACTTCAACAAAGACAGCATTCTTTCTAAATTTATTATTAGGATTAATACTATCTGTTAAATTCTGAGCAAATAAATTAATATTTACTATATTTATAAATAATATTAAAATTAAATATCTCATTTTTTATTTAATATCTGATTTTCCTTTTTTAGTTTTTCTATTTCTTTATTTTGTTTAATAATATAAAGTGTGTTTTCTTCTATTTTCTTTAGTAATATAATAACCATATCACCCAAATCCAAACCGTTTTTTTTCATTTCTTCTGCTGAAGGCACATCAGGTAAATGTTTATTGGATTTAATATAGTTTTCTATTTCATTTAAAGTTTTAAGTTTATAATCTTCTTCAAAAACATAATCACCACCACCAACATCACCACCAATAACTTTTATTTTTCCATTTACTGTTAATTTGGCATCAGGTGTCCCAGTTCCAATGCCAACATTACCATCATCACTAATGAAAAGGCGGTAATTTTCTACTGGTCCTCCTACATTGCCAGAGGGTTGCCAAAAGTTAAGTCCACCATTATTATCCTGTTCCGGTCCGTAATTTTCAGGAAGATATTCTACTCCCCAGTTACCCCAGGTTCCTGTTTCACCGTCACCAAACAACAAACTGCTATTATCTCCTGTAATTAAAATGTTACCATTGTGAACATGTAATTTAGCATTAGGAGAAGTGGTTCCAATACCAACATTACCATCTTTAGTTAAAGTCATCACAGAATTAGATGTAGAATAATTTTGAAATGTTAATCTTCCACCACCCTGAGCATTCAAATCCCAAATTGATGAGCCCGGGCAACCATTTGGCTGTAAAGTAGATAGGTATTCTATTCTTAATTGTGTTCCGCAGCTTGGGTTATCGCCTGAAAATATGTGCAATTTCGTTTGAGGATTATCTGTTCCAATACCTACAAAACCTTCATTATTCGCATTTATTATTGTATTATAATCACTACCTGTCTCACTTTGAATAAGTAAATCATTAGAATCATCAAAAATTTTATTTGTTGACCCAACTTCTGTACCACCTATATTTATTGTATTACCAACTTTAATAAGTTGGTTTACTTTCAAACTGTCAAACACAGTTTGTCCTGTTACGTTCATATTTTCAGCAGTTATTGAGCCCTTGGCTATTAAATCAGGCACATAAACAGTGTTTGATTCTGTTGCTGTAATATTTTCGCCTCCTATAATAACTGTTTGCATTGGAGGAGCTTGCGTTGGTGAGACAAATATTGTATTATTTCTCCCGCAAAATATTCCTGAATTTTCAGCCAGGGTATCTATTGAATGATCTTTACCTCCAAGTATGGCTGAATTTTTTGCTGCTGCACCTACTCTTATATAACCGCTACCAATAGCTGAATAATTAAAAGCACCTTTTCCTGATGCTACCACGAAACGGTTTCCGCCTGCATCATCATGTCCGCCGGCAAACGAAGATTCTCCGCTTGCTATTGTATTAATTCCTGTACTAAAAGATGCCATTCCTGTTGCTTTTGTGCTAACTCCTGTGCTAAAAGATGCTATTCCTGTTGCTTTTGTGTCGCAACCCTGTGCAAATGTCCCAAGATTAGATGCTTCAGGTGCTGCTAATCCATATTCCGGTGCTGAAGTGCCAACAACCATAGAAAATTGTCCTGTTGCTCCTGAACGTTCTCCTACTGTTAAATTGTTCTTTACCAGCAAACTGTCAAAATTAGTTTGTCCTGTTACATTCATATTTCCAATACTAATTGAATCAGCAGTAATTTTGTTAATTCCTTTAAGATTTATATTATCAAAATTAATATTCCCGCTTGTAGAGGTTATTCTGTCATTTATTCCATCTATTATTATGGAATTGGCAACTTTTACTATACTATCGGCTTTTACTACTTCTGTCTTAACTTCTTTTGTTGCTAAAGTATCAGCATATAATTTTTTTGTCTTTATTTGTTTGGTTTCCAAGGTATCTGCCCTTAATTTTCCACCTACATTAATAATACTGGCAGTTATTGAGCCAGTTGTTTCAAGATTTGTATTCATAAAATCAATAAGTCCGCTTGTAGAAAATATTTTACTGGTTAACCCGTCAATAATTATACTGTTTGTTTTTATCTTATTTGTATTTATAGTATCAAATCCTGCTTTTTGGGCAGATATCTCTTTTGTATTTATTTTTTCAGTAAAAAGTGTATCTGTTTTTGTTATAGCTGTTACTAAAGTATCTGTTTCAAGATTTTCTGATTTTATCCTTTTTATTTCTGCACTTTTTGCTTCAATACTATCAGATTTTGATTTTTGGCTTTCTACTCTTCTGCCTATTATAACTCCGTCATAAACATATAATTTTCCACGTATATTGGCATTTCCGTTTACATCAAGCATTTCCATAGCAGTATCAACACCTATTGCAAGTGTATCTGATTTTATATATTTGGATATGAGTGCATTGCCGGTGAGTGTATCAAATATATCTGTGTTTGTTATTTGTGTATTTATTTTATATGAGCTCCAGAGCGTTGTATCACTTACAATGTTATCATCAATTTCTCTGTGTCCATTAATATTATTAAGATGTTGCCATAAACTAGAAACATTAACATAATCATTACCGTTTGTTAAACTTCCGCTTATTTTAACATTACCTGATATATCTAATTTTTCTGTTGGATTTGTAACACCTATTCCAATATTGCCTGTTGTCAGTAAAAATAAGTTGGTTCCTGTCAATTGCCAGTTATTATAGCCATAAGTTCCGTCTCCTCTTAATACCTTTGTAGAATCACCGGGAAATGGGAACTTTTTTATAATTCCATTATCATCTGCTTTTAACAGGACAATGCCTGAGCCGGATAAATAATTGTTTCTAATTTTTCCTTTTATTACAGCATTACTGTCAACTGTTAATTTATTTTTTAATCTTGTTATATCATCTACAATTAACTTGTTTTTAAAGTATCCAATGCCATTAAATGTTACTTTATCTTTAAATAATGCAGTGCCGTCAACTGTTAATTTGCTTTTTAATCTTGTTATGTCATCTACAATTAATCTGTTTTTAAAATGTCCAATGTTATTAACTGTTATTTTATCCTTAAACAATGTAAGACCATCCTTTTGAATGATTACACGTCTGATATTATCTGTCTTAATCACCAGGTCCTGATTATTAAGAGTTCCTATAAAATTTTCGGAACTTATGTTATTATTACCATTTATTTTCCAAAATGGCTGATTTCCCTGATTTCCTTGGGCATAAGAAATTGTTATATTACTTAATAATGTAACAATAAGAATTAAAGGAAGTAATGTTTTTTTCATAATTTTTTATATTTTAAAATTAATTTATAGAAATTCTTTACAAAGATATAACTTTTTTTTATTAAAAAACAAAATTTTTTTCAATTTTTTTCAAAAAGTTATTAATATTTTTATTTTATTTTTATAATTGATTGTATAATAAGCATTTATGTAATAAAAAAACTTATTATCTCTAAATAGTGTTTGTTTGTAATGTTAATATTTTTTTGTTTCAGTTGTAAATAAAACCATTAAAATGGTTGCAATTTTTGGTCAGGCAATCGCCTAATTAACCCTTGACTTAAGTCGTGGGCTGAACGTAAATCGGTATTATTCTTAAAAAGAGAGCACTGTAAGAATATTCTAAAAATAATAATTTAATAGCAATGTAGCAAAATTTTATGTTTAATTATTAATTTAGCATTTCATTAAATTTTAAAAGATATGTTACGAACACATACTTGTGGTAAACTATGTCTGAAAGACATTAATAAACAAGTTATCTTATGCGGATGGATACAACGTTCAAGAGATTTAGGCGGAATGACATTTACAGACCTGCGCGATAGATATGGAATAACTCAACTTGTCTTTAATATGGAAACAAATCCTGATATTTGTAAACAGGCAAGAGAGTTAAAAAGAGAATTTGTAATATCTGCAACAGGTATTGTTACTGAAAGAAGTAATAAAAATCTGAAAATGCCAACAGGGGAAATAGAAATTATAGTTGATAAGATAAAAATATTAAACAAATCCAAAGTTCCTCCTTTTACTATAGAAGATAATACAGATGGCGGTGAAGAACTAAGGATGAAATATCGCTATCTGGATTTAAGAAGAAATATTATAAAACATAATCTTGAATTGCGTCATAAGATAGCGATTGAACTTAGAAATTACTTAAATTCTCTTAACTTTATTGAAATAGAAACACCTTGTATGATAAAATCAACACCGGAAGGTGCGCGTGATTTTGTTGTGCCTTCCCGTATGAACAAAGGAGAATTTTATGCTTTGCCTCAGTCACCACAGATATTTAAACAATTATTGATGATTGCCGGCTATGACAGATATTACCAACTGGTAAGATGTTTTAGAGACGAGGACTTAAGAGCTGACAGACAACCGGAATTTACTCAATTAGATTGTGAAATGTCTTTTGTGGAACAAAAAGATGTTTTATATACTTTTGAAGGTTTGATGATACATTTGTTTAAAAAAATTAAAAATATTGATTTTAGTAAATTTCCAAAAATAACTTATGATGATGCAATAAAATATTATGGAACTGATAAGCCGGACATCAGATTTGATATGAAATTTGTTGAAATAAATGCTCTTGTAAAAAATAAAGGTTTTAAAATATTTGATCAGGCAGAACTAATTGTTGGCATTTGTGCTAAAAATTGTGCAGCATATTCAAGAAAACAAATAGACGAACTGACAAATTTTGTAAAACAACCTCAAATTGGAGCAAAAGGACTGGTTTACATAAAATGTAATTCTGACGGAACTTTTAAATCATCAGTTGATAAATTTTTTAATCAGCAGGAATTAAAAAAGTGCTCTGAAAAATTTAATGCACAAAAAAATGATTTAATACTTATCCTCGCAGGAGAAAAATGTCAAACACGCACAGCACTTGGTGAACTCCGTTTAGAAATGGGTAATCGTCTCGGAATGAGAGACAAAAACAAATTTTCTCCTTTGTGGATTGTTGATTTTCCTTTATTGGAATGGAATAAAGAGACAAAACGTTTTAACGCAACACATCATCCTTTTACATCACCCAAACAGGAAGATATCGGATTGTTAGATACTGCTCCCGATAAAGTAAAATCAAATGCTTATGATTTTGTTATTAATGGAATAGAAATAGGTGGTGGCTCAATAAGAATTCATACCAAAGAATTGCAAAATAAAATGTTTAAGCTACTTGGATTTACCAAAGAACAGTCGCAAAAACAGTTTGGCTTTTTAACAGATGCTTTTGAATACGGAACGCCTCCTCATGGTGGCATTGCTTTTGGCTTTGACCGATTATGTGCCCTGTTTGGAGGTTCTGACTCCATAAGAGATTTTATCGCTTTTCCTAAAAATAATTCAGGAAGAGATGTAATGATTGATTCCCCTTCAAAAATATCAAAAGAACAACTTGAAGAGTTAAACATTAAACTAAAATAATTTCATAAATAGGATAATGCTTATTTTGCTATTTTTGTAAATTAAAATAATAAAATTATTGTAATGAAAAATAGTTAAAAAGAAAATATAATGGGAAAAAAAGAAATTGAATTTTGGGAAAATCATTACTTAAATCAAATAGAGTTTACTATCAAACAAGATGTAAACAAAATGATGGAAGGGTTAAAATCTAAAGACAAGATAAAAAAGGACTGGATTAATGCTTTTAAAAAAAGTGCAAATAAAAATTCTGATTTTGCAAGAGGTGCTGAAAGAATATATTTTTGGCTTTTCAATCAATTTGGCATACCAAATTCTTCGCCAATAGGTTCTGATTTGTTTTTTGAAACTTATAATGCTTTTGTTCATATTGATATTAAAACAGCAAAAATTGACAACACTTCTGATTACAAAGGGAAAATACCATTAGGAAAAAATCAAACAAGTTATTTTTTACCTGAAAAAAACTATAAAGTAAATCTGCCAACTTTTTATTCTTATAAAAACAAAATCTGCCTGACATATTTTATCAATATTATTTATGAAGAAATTAAAGATGAAATAAATATTAAAGCTGTTTTTCTTATTTCTGTTCCAAATGGTAAATTAAATGATATATATGGAACAGATATTTATAACGCTTCAAAAAATAAGGGATATGCTTTTCGTTATAAATACAGTAGCAGACCAAAATTTGAGTTATTAGATGAGCAACCGTTTAGAATAAGAAAACTATATCTTGATAATGATTTAAAAGAAGAAGATATTATCGGTTTTTCAATGAACAAATAATTATGCATAAAATAATAAATGCCGACATATTTGTAGCTTTAAAAAGCATACCCGACAACTCTATAGATGTTGCCATTACTTCACCGCCATATTGGTCTCAACGCAATTACGGATTTGATAATCAGGTTGGTAATGAATGTAGTTATATAAAATTTATTTCACGATTAACCTTTTTATTTGATATTTTAAAAGAAAAACTATCTGACAAAGGAATATTTTTTCTAAATATAGGTGATAAATATTTAAAAAAATACGGAAAAACACCACTTGGACTGATTCCATATAAATTAGCATATTTTATGCAAAAAAACGGTTGGATTATTAATGATACAATTATTTGGTATAAGCCAAACCACATGCCTTCAAGTGTAAAAAATCGTTTTGTGAATTCTTACGAACCAATTTTTGTTTTATCAAAGAAAAAAGAAAATTATTTTACTAACTCTATAAAAAAAAATCCTGATTATTCAAATATTTTAAAAATAAATCTACAACCTACATCTTACAATCACATTGCTACTTATCCCGAAAAATTAGTTTCTTCTTTATTAAATCTTGTCAAAATAGAAAAAAAACATACTGTGCTTGACCCTTTTGCTGGTAGTGGAACAACATTAAAAGTTATTAATGATATAAATAAATCTATGTTTACACAACATAAAGCATCAGGTATAATGATTGAATTTAATAGTGATTATGTTGAAATAATCAAACAAAGAACAGGGCTGAAAAATATTAAAGTTGAAAAATATCCATTTGAAGAATATAATTATCAAATTTTTGAAGAAAATTTTTCAATTGATTTTGAGAATATTAAAGAACTGACAAAAATAAATACATTAAATATTGCAAAAAATAAAAATGAATTTTACTCTATTCTTAAAACTATTCTTAACAAAAAATATATTAAATCATTTCCTCAGCAAGAATTACTTTTTATAGGACTTGAAAATTTTTTAATAGAAGATATTTATAATATATCACAGATAAATCAAAAAGGTTGGATTATTAGAAACAATTTAGTTGTTAAAAAAAATAATAAATGGTTTCCTGTTTTTATGTTGGTTCAGGACAATAAAACTTGCCGATATTATTTTAACTACAAACGCCTTAAATTCAATCATAAATTAAAAGAAACAAAAACTGCCTTATGTGGACAAAATTTTGTTGGTTATAATGTAGTTGACAATATTTCAAAGAACAAAAAACAAGGTTTAATAATATCAATCATAGAAAAATATGATAATGGACTGCCGAAATATGTAAAAGTATTTTGGAATAACGATAAAATTATCACCAAAGAATTTGTTAAAAAAGATGATGATCAAGTTTTGAAAAATTTAATCTTTACTCACAATAATGGTTATGTTTTTGTTAAAGAGTTAAAAAATCATATTTCATTAGAAAAAATCATTAATACCAGTATTGAAAAAGTAAAACTTCCCCAAAAGAGTATTTCAAACAGAAACTACAATGGAAAATTCAAAGAAATAGAACGAAAAAACTGGGGAGCTTCGCCAGGAGCAAGAAGTTCTGTTGAAGAAGAATATTTTTCTTTACAAAGACTTTACCCAGTAAAACAAGAAATTATTGCTGACTATTTGAATTATATTAGAAAACAACAAGGACTATCAAAAAATGCTTTTATAAAAATCTCCCCAAAAAATTATAAACACACAGTAGGTCATTGGTTAAGAAAAGATTTTGGCGGTTCTGTCCCTGTTCCTTCTGACTGGAATAAATTAGAAAAATTATTTGATATTGATAAAAATATGACAAACTACGTCTGCAAAACAGCATTGAAATTGCAAACAGTAAAAAATACAAAATATAAAATACCAGATGATTTAATTTCAAATGAAATGATTGGAAAATTACTAGAATTAAATAATGAATAATAAAATGAAAATAATAATTCCAATGGCAGGTATAGGTAAAAGGATGCGTCCTCATACTCTAACTGTGCCAAAACCATTAATTCGTATTGCAGGAAAACCTATTGTCCAAAGATTGATAGAAGAAATTGTAAAAGTATGTCAGGAAACAGTTGACGAAATAGATTTTGTTATCAGCGACTTTGGTAAAGATGTAGAAAACCAACTTATAACTATTGCCAAAAATGTAGGAGCAAAAGGTAAAATATATTATCAAAATGAGCCATTAGGAACAGCCCATGCAATACTTTGTGCAGAAAAATCGCTTTATGGAAAAACAATAATAGCTTTTGCCGACACTTTGTTTAAAACAAATTTTACTCTTGATCAATCTAAAGAAGCTATTATATGGACAAGTAAAGTAAAAGACCCAAGTGCTTTTGGAGTAGTTAAGATTGATAGTAATAATATAATAACTGATTTTATTGAAAAACCATTACAACCTGTTGATACTAATCTTGCTATAATAGGAATATATTATTTTAAAAAAGGTGAATATTTAAAAGATGAATTAAAATATCTGATTGCTCATAAAATTCAAAAAAACGGAGAATATCAGATCACTGATGCTTTGCAAAATATGATGGAAAAAGGAACTTCTTTTTATACTAATAGTATTGAAGAATGGCTTGACTGTGGTAATAAAGATGCTACTGTCCATGCAAATAAACGTATTTTAGAGTTTAATAAAAACGAAAATTTGGTGTCTCTTTCTGCAAAAATTCATAATTCAATAATTATTAAGCCCTGTTTTATAGGTGATAATGTATATATAAAAAATTCTATAATAGGACCTTATGTTTCTGTAGGAGAAAATTCCTGTATTGAAAAATCTGTTATAAACAATAGTATTATTCAAATGGAGACAAAAGTATCTTTTGTAAATATTGAAAATTCAATGATTGGCAACCACGTTGAATTAACAGGAAAACAAAACGATGTTAGTATAGGAGATTATACAATATTAAAATAGACCAATATTAAGTTGAAATGATTTTTCAACAACAATAATAAACTATATTTGTAACCGTTCACAACTAAAAATTATATCCATCAACTAACGGCTTAAATGATTGAAATTAAATTGACCTAAAAAATTACCAATACACAATGACAAATAAACCAAATAATAACCAAAGCCAAAACTTTATATTAGAATTTGGAGATTGGGATTTGATTAGGTTAATTAGATCAATTAGAAATTAGGTCAATTAATTAATATATGTTTAATGATACAAACAGTTATAAAATAATGAGCTGTGAACGGTTACCTATATTTAATTGCAATACTAATAATTGTATGAATAAAAAAAATCTAATATATCTATTATTTTTATTACTTATTTTTTCTTCATGTAAGACGTTAAAAAAAACAGAAAAAATATCTGAAGATGAGAAGATGGCAAATACTTCTTTATTGATTGATGCAAATAAAGAAAAATTTTTAGGAAACTACGAAGAAGCGGTAGAACTGTATGTCCAGTGTATCAAAAACGACCATTCTAATGCAACAGCTATTTATGAATTAGCCCGTATCTTTACTTTGCAGGGAAAATATAAAGACGCTTTAATATTAGCAAAAAAATCAGTAGATATAAATCCTGACAATATATGGTATCAATTGTTACTTGCAGATATACTTAAAAAAAATAATCAATATGATGATGTAATAAAAATATATTCTAATCTTATTAAAAAATATCCTGAAAAAGTTGAATATTATATTGAATTAGCTTCTGCTTATATTTATATTAATCAATATAAAGATGCTATAAAAGTATATAATACAATTGAAAGTAAAATAGGGATAACAGAAGAAATATCCCTACAAAAAAAACAAATTTATCTCTTCTTTAAGAAAAAAGACAAAGCAATAAAAGAAATCAATAATCTTATATCAAAATTTCCTGATAACACAAAATATTATAACCTTGCAGCAGACCTGTATCTTGCTGATAAACAATTTGATAAAGCTTTTGAAATGTATAACAAAATATTTGAAATAGACCCTAATAATTCTCTTGTCCATTTATCATTAGCAGATTATTACAGAGCAACAGATGAAAAAGAAAAATCTTATGAAGAATTAAAGATTGCTTTTAAAAATAAAAATCTTGACATAGATACAAAAATTAAAATCCTTCTTTCTTATTATATAATTACAGAAAAATATCCTGAATTAAAGGAACAGGCAGATACACTTCTGAAAATCCTTATAAAAATCCATCCGGATGAGCCAAAAGCACATTCAATGTATGCTGATTTCTTATACAGAGACAAAAAACTTAATCAGGCACGTGACGAATTACATAAAACAATAGCTTTGGATAACAGCAAATATGAAGTATGGCAACAACTATTAATAATAGAATCAGAACTTAAAGATTTTGATTTAATGGCAAAGGAAAGCAAGCAGGCAATAGAACTATTTCCCGAACAACCGGTGTTATATCTGTTTGGCGGTATGGCAAATTATCAGATAAAAAATTATGATAAGTCAATATCAACATTAAATAAAGGAATAAAAACTATTGTTGATGATAAAAAATTATTAATAGAATTCTATTCTTATCTTGGTGACATTAATTACAAAAATAAAAATAACAATGCTTCTGATAGTGCCTATGAAAAAGTATTGGAATTAGATTCTAACAATTCTTATGTATTAAATAATTATAGTTTTTATCTCTCTTTGAGAAATGAAAATCTTGAAAAAGCTGAAAAAATGGCCAAAAAAGCTGTTGATATCAGTCCTAATAGCTCAAGCTATCTTGATACTTACGGATGGGTGCTTTACAAAATGGACAAATTAAAACAAGCAAAAAAATGGATGGACAAAGCCCTTGAAAATGGAGGAGATAAAAGCAGCGTTATACTTGAACATTATGGCGATATTCTTTATAAAATGGACGAAATAAAAAAAAGTAATGAATACTGGCAAAAAGCAAAAAATATAGGGAAAGGTTCTAAATATCTTGACAAAAAAATTAAGGATAAAAAATTATATGAATAATCTTTGGTCTAAAAAATTATATTTTTATAGTATTTTTCTATTACTGTTAATATTTGTATCATCTTGCAATACGCCAAGAAAAATTATTAAACAGCCAATTAAAGAAAGAGGTGCTGATTATTTATTTGAGAAATTAAAAAAAAATGAATTCCAATTTGATTGGTTTAGTGCAAAATTTTCTGCTGACTTTGAAGAAATTAATAAGAAAAAAATTTCAGTTAAAGGTCAAATTCGTATAAAAAAAGATAGTGTAATATGGATATCTATATCATCTCTCGGACTGGAAATGGTAAGATTATATATCACTAATGATGTTATTAGATTTATTGACCGTTATAACTCAACTTATATTGTCGCGGATTTTAATTATTTTAGTAATCTGTTTGATATAAATATGGACTTTGATATTTTACAATCTTTAATTGCAGGCAATGATTTTTCTTATTATGAAAATGATAAATTTAAAGCACATATTGATAATAAACAATATAAATTATCTACTGTTAACAGACGAAAACTTAAAAAATATATCAAAAATAATAATGAAAAATATATCGTATTAGTACAAGATATATGGCTAAACCCTGAATCTTTCAAAATTACCAATATGACTATTAAAGAAATAAAAAAAAATCAAAAACTTAAAATAACATACTCTGACTTTAATCAAATTCAAGATAAATATCTTCCTAATCAAATAAATTTTAACATATTTAACATTAAAGATGAAAGAATAACAAAAATCTCTCTTAAATATTCAAAAATAACTTTAAACGAGCCATTAACTTTTCCTTTTAAAATACCAAAAAAATATACTAAAATGGAATAAATGTTATGCACCTTAAAATTTGATATTTAACAATTTATCTTATAAATATGAATGATATAGAAATATTATTAACACCGTGATTTATCACGGTGTATAAAAAACATATTCTTTTTTAGTAACCGTTTTAACGGTTTTTCTATAAAAGTATAAAACCAACATTATGAACAAATTCTATTTTACGCTATTGAATATTTCTTACGAGTGATAGATACAGTTTTAAAATTTTTTAACCATTACTAATTTAAATGACATTATTTTTTAAATATAAACTAAATTTTTATATCATAGGACTGGTTCTTATACTTATAACTACTATTACTTTTGCACAAACCAAAGAAAAATTAGAAGAAAAGAGAAAAGAAATTAAAAAAGAAATTTCTTATACAAACAAATTAATTGCTGAAACACAACAAAACACAAAAGCAACTCTTAATAAACTTATTATCCTAAATAATAAAATAAGCAAAAGAAAAGAACTGATAAATACTATTAATCTTGAAATACAATATATTGATAAAATAATAAAATCTAATAATGATAGTATAAAAATACTTACAAAAGAGCTTAAAATTCTTAAAGATGAATATGCTAAAATGATTTATTCTGCATATAAAAACAGAAACTCATATAGTCGCCTGATGTTTATCTTTGCCTCCAAAGATTTTAACCAAGCTTACCATAGAATTCAATATATGCAACAATATAGCTCTTATAGAAAAAAACAAGCAGAATTAATACAGGATACAAAACAACTTTTAAATTTAAAGATACAACAATTAGAATCAGAAAAAAACAAGAAAGAATTTTTATTAAGCAACCAAAAAAATGAAAAATCTTTACTTGTTAAGGGAAAAGAAGAAAAAAATTCTACTATAATAAAACTACAGAAAAAAGAAAAACAGTTGCGAAAAACTCTAAGAGCAAAAGAATCTGCTGCAAAAAAATTAAAAAAAGCTATAGAAGCAATTATAGCCGAAGAAATAAGAAAAGCAGCAGAATCAAGAAAAAATAAACCATCATCTAATATGTTTGCTTTAACACCCGAAGAATTAGCATTATCAGAAACATTCTCAAATAATAAAGGCAAATTACCATGGCCTTTGCTAAGAGGTATTGTATCAAGCACTTTTGGCGTGCATCAGCACCATGTATTAAAAGGTATTAAAATTAAAAACAATGGCATTGATATCATCACTACCAAAGGTTCAAAAATCAGAACTGTCTTTGAAGGAAAAGTTACAGCCGTAATATCTATACCCGGAGTTAATGGAAAAACTGTTATTATAAGCCATGGAGAATACCTTACTGTGTATTCAAATCTTGCCGAAGTATACGTTAAAAAAGAAGATAAAGTAAAAACAAAACAAAATATCGGACTTGTTTATACTGATACTGAAAATGCTAAAACTATACTACAATTTCAGGTATGGAAAGGGAAAACTCTATTGAATCCTGCTTACTGGTTATCAGGTTCTAATTAGTGTCCGTTCATAATGTCGTCATCAGGCAGTTGCCTGATTGTTCATTTTTACTTCGCTATTCTTAATTCTATTGTTCAAATGTTCTATTGTTCGGTTTAACTATCTGCCACAACTTATTGAGAAGTTACATATAATAGTAATAAAATACTCAAAATATTAATCTATTTTAAATTAATTTATTTTGACCCAACCACCCGACAGGTCGCACAGCACCTGTTGGGTTTAAAACAGAATATTTTTTTATAAGAAATTTAAATATATACCCAACAGGAGTTACACAACCTGTCGGGTAAAGTTCAAAGTTCTATTGTTCAAATGCTCTATTCTGCTTTTACCATTTTCTTTGTCTCTATAAGCTTTCCATCAAAAACAATGCTGTAAGTGTAAATACCATCTGTTAAATTTTGTGCAAAGACCTGTAATTGTCCGCTGCCTTTTTCTTTTATGTCAACAACTTTTATAACACGTCCCTGATTATTATAAAATATTATCTGAGCAAAGCCCACATCTTCAGGAATAAAATAATCAATAACAGTATTTTCTTTAAATGGATTAGGTCTGTTTTGCTCAAGAACTACTATATTTGATGACAGCTTTATATTATGTATTGTCTTTTGCAGTTCTTCATTAATAGCTCCCTGTTCAGTATGTCCTTGATCATCTATTAACATTTTTAAACTCATAGTATCACAGCAGGCATTAACTATTGATTGCAAAGCATCTAATTGTTCCTGTTGTTCATCATTTTGAACTTTTAATTCTTTCACTGCTTCAATAAGCACAGGCACAAGACGACCATAATCAACATTTAAATAACCATTGGCATCAGTGCTTACCACTTCCGGTATTACCTGCTCAACATCCTGTGCAATAAGACCTGTTTGCCTGCCTGTATCCTGTAGTTCAGGAAAATTTATCAAATCCCAGTTAAAATATATTCCGTTCAACTGTAATGTTTTAGACAATGCATCAGATATAGGAGTAACATTGTTTTTAAAAGCAGAATCAGATGCAAGTGGCTCTGATGTCTTTGGTGGTGCAGCTGAATCATGGACAGTTGTAAAACTCCATATTTCTGATTTTATGCTTTCTCCACCACAATTAGATGCAACAACCCACCAGTAATATGTTGTATTATAATCAAAAACACTTGCCATAGCAAATGTATCTTCAGAGTATATTACATTTACAAGGTTTATACTTCCTGTATCTGCAGAGATATATAATTGATATTCACCGGTACGTTCCGCTCTGTTCCATATAAATATATTAGCCAAAGGCAAATCAATACTGGCATTTGCCGGTGATGAGAGTATTGGCGGTTCAGGTGGTTCAGGAGTTATTGCAGTAAATGACCATATATCCGACATAGTGCTTGCCCCTGCATCATTAAGTGCTATTACATACCAGTTGTATGTTATGCAATAATCAGGAAGAGTAAAAGTAATAAAAGTATCTGTAACATTTATTATGACATCCCATTCCTTGTCATATATATTTTCATATTTACTTCCTACCTGTGTTGGGTCTTTAATTCTTTCTTTCCTTCCAAATAAAGCATAGCTTGTTGCTCTTACTGACTTATGCCAGATAACAGTAATATCCAAAGGAATATCTGTCGCACTATCTGCTGGTGATATTAATATTGGTTTGTTTGGCGGTATGGTTTGTTCAAGAACTGTTACTGATGAGTCCAGTTGTTTTATGGCATTTATTGCAGTGTATATTACA
>Ga0265594_1001877_pt1 | contig 15711 bp, 17 predicted proteins | sample saktaG_11_FD_190147 | JGI IMG/M metagenome (GOLD analysis project Ga0265594, IMG submission 190147) | Saline water microbial communities from Sakinaw Lake, British Columbia, Canada - sak_2011_5_24_80m | ecosystem: Environmental > Aquatic > Non-marine Saline and Alkaline > Saline ... | reverse complement strand
AGATACACCTTATGTTGAATTAAAAGGATATAAAAAAGCATCTTAAGAATTGTTAAAAAAATGTTAATAAAAATTGTTTAAATTATTTTTTTTAACCATAGAATTCCTGATTCGGCTACTGACGAATGCCTGACAAATTTACTCACATCTTTATTTTATTTTAAAGGTGTTCCCCAAAGGATATCGCTTCGCTCTACCTACGGGGCAAGCGTGAAATCGCTTCGCTTAGTTCACGGGGCAGACAAATTATATTACGCAAAATATAACCACTCAAAGTATAATTATTGTTATTTGTCCAAAATTAAAAAAAATAATATGATTTTATTTCAGAAAAAAAATAAGAAATTTTTATTTCATAAATTAGTTCTGATATTTTTTATATCTTTTGTTTTAACAAATAAATTATCTGCACAAAGTTTAACACTTGAAATTATTGATTATCAGGACAATACTATTTGTGGAGGTTCACCGTGTAACTATGAAGGTCCCACAATTTTAATTAATGAAGTAATGCTTATGCCTAATAATAATGATGGTTGTATATTTGGCATTTGGGGTGGAGTAGAAGAATGCAAAGGAGAATGGATTGAATTATATAACCCGGATGAGTGTAATTCAGTGGATATTTCTTGTTATTTTCTGGGTAATTGTGCTGAAGATGGAGGATATAAGTATGGTGCAGGATTTGCTCTTCCTATGGGAACTATTGTTCCACCATTAGGTTTTTGTGTTGTCAGAGGAATAAATGCACCAAATGTTCCTTCTAATCTGCTTGTGTCAAATGGAGGAAATACAGTTGAAGTTGTTGTTGAGGACTATCCTGACAGGGTATGTCTTAGTGGAGGGGACAGGCTTTGGTTCCCAAATGCCGGTGGCTGGTTTGCTTTTTATGATGAAAATGGTGTTGTTCAGGATGCTATTAACTGGAACTCTCAGGCTGATATGGATTGCAATCCCTGTAATCCGGGTAATTGTTCTTTTACAGGCATACTGGCAAAAGGAGATAATATTACAAATATAACTTATATAGGTAGTACTCCTGTTTCCGGGCAAACATTCAGAAGGATTCCAGATGGTAGTAACTGGGATGTAGGAACTACTGCAGCTCCTACTTATGGCACATGTAATAGCACTTGTGCTGACCCTGTTGTGTTTACATGTGATGGAGAAGCAACTGTATCTGTCCTTACAGGAACACCACCCTATACATATCTCTGGGATAATGGACAAATTGGACAAACCGCAATAGGCCTTTGTGCAGGACAACACTGTGTTACAGTTACTGATGCAAATGGTTCTAATTCAATTTGTATAGATATTAATGAACCACCTTCACCAGTTGTTAATCTCATCAATGATACAGCCATTTGCTCTAGTAATAGCATAATTTTAGATGCTGAAAATTTCGGATCTACTTATGAATGGAATACAGGAGATACAACTCAGACAATTACCGTATCTCAAACCGGCAATTATTCAGTTATCGTTACTGATACAAATAACTGTACAGATACAGCAACAGTAGTAATATCTGTATTCCCTTCACCAAATATTGAATTTACAGCCTATCCTTATAGTGATTGTGAACCTCTCTGGGTTACTTTTACAGATAATTCCACCTCGGACTCATCTATTACCAGCTGGTTATGGGATTTTGGAGATACAGGGTCAAGTTCTAATACATCAACAATACAAAATCCCTCACACTTTTATAATAATGATGGAATTTATGATGTTACTCTTTCTGTAACAACAACAGATGGATGTACAGAAACATATACTTATCAGGGCATGATAACTGTCTATCCTCAACCAAATGCAAATTTCTATGCACAGCCGGAAGTTGCTTTAACACAAAATCCTATTATCTCATTTACAGACCAATCATCTAATACCAGTTACTGGAACTGGAACTTTGGGGACCCTGGTTCCGGCACAAATAATACATCAACAGAGCAAAATCCCTCACATACATATAATAGTGAAGGAATTTATGATATATTACTTATTGTCTCAAATTATAATAATACATGTTTTGATACTATCATAAAACAAATTGAGATAGTAAATTTAACAATACCAAATGTCTTTACTCCTAATAATGATGGGAGAAATGATTATTTTTATATTACCAATATAGAAAAACTCAAAAACAATCATCTTATGATATTTAATCGCTGGGGAAACCTGGTTTATGAAAAAAGTAATTATCAAAATGACTGGGATGGAAAAAATTGTCCTGACGGTGTTTATTATTATATTTTAAAATTGCCTGATAATAACTCAAATTATCACGACCATGGAACAGTAACAATAATACGATAATTTATTTAAATTTTGTATTTTTGCAAAAAAATATATAAAATAAAACATCCTTAACCAAAAACAGTTTTGAGTTAATACTGAAACAGTCCTGAAACAAGTTTAGGACGACGTTGTTCAGCACAAATTTTTGACACACATCGGTCAGGCGTCCGACTGAAGGGAATGGCTGTTTTCAAGACAAAAGACAAAAGTATCAAGACACAAGATACAAGACACAAGATAGAGGATACAAGATACAAGACATAAGACACAAGACATAAGACACAAGACACAAGACACAGGACACAGGACACAAGACACAAGACACAAGATAGAGGATACAAGATACAAGACATAAGACACAGGACACAGGACACAAGACACAAGTAAAAAGAATTGAGATTTGAAACTTGAAATTAAAAATTAAAAAAAAATCTTAGAAAAGTAGGGTAGGAGGACTGATTAAAACTGGAAATTGTGAATTTAGAACTTTGAACTTTTGTCTTTCCTGTAACCAAAATTATTTCGGACTTAACCTGATAAATTTGTTAATAACTTTATGAACATTTTATATATCTCTTATGATGGTCTGACAGACCAGCTTGGACAATCACAAGTGATGCCTTATCTTATAGGACTCTCAAAAGAGCATACAATAACTCTTATAAGCTGCGAAAAAAAAGATAAACTATATCAGGATAATAATGAAACAAAAAACATACTAAAAACCAGCAAAATAGATTGGTATCCTGTCATATATACTTTAAAGCCACCTATACTCTCAACAATATATAATATAAAAAAAATAAAAAGTAAAATTTTAAAATTAAATAATCTGCATCAAATAGAAATAGTCCATTGTCGCAGTTATATCCCGGCTCTTATTGGCTTATATCTAAAAAAAAAATTAAACATAAAATTTGTTTTTGATATGCGTGGCTTCTGGCCAGATGAAAGGATAGAGAGCAACTTATGGAACATAAAAAATCCTGTATTTAAAATCATTTATACTTTTTTTAAGCAAAAAGAAAAAAAATTCCTCTCTCAAGCCGACTATGTGATAAGTTTGACACAAAATGCAAAAAATGAAATCCTTAAAAGAAAAGATATTTCTAATCAACCTGTTCCTGTCAAAGTTATACCTTGCTGTGTAGATACAGTTCTGTTTTCTGAACAAAATGTTAATATTCAAAAAAAAGCATATTATAAAAAAATATTTGACATAAACGAAAAGGACTTTGTCATCTCTTATCTCGGTTCTTTAAGCACATGGTATATGCCTGAACAAATGCTGAAATTTTTTAAACAAATTACTCTAAAATATCATAATGCCAAACTTCTGTTCATAACAAAAGAACCTAAAAAATTAATCCTCAATTTATTAAAAAAATATAATATCCCTGATAATAAAATCATTATCACTCAGGCAAGACGCAAAGAGGTTCCTGTTTTGCTTAGTTTAAGTAAAATTTCTATTTTTTTTATTAAACCTGTTTTTTCAAAAAAAGCATCTTCACCAACTAAAATGGGAGAAATTATGAGTATGGGAATACCAATAATCTGTAATACAGGAATCGGAGATACTGACAAAATTATCAATGATACTAAAACAGGTATTGTTATTAACAAACTAAATAATGATGAATATGATAAAGCTATTGATAATATAGAATCATTACTATCAATTTCTCATGAAAAGATAAGAGAGACAGCAATAAAATATTTTTCTATCAACAAAGCAATAGAATCTTATAATAATCTATATGAAATAGTTGGAAAAAAATAGCTGTAAATTACAGAAACAAAGGAATTTTTAATCTTTCAATCTTTTCTTATCAGATGACAATTTTTTAGTATCTTTTTTGCTTAAAGCAATCCAGTTAGTATAACAAGTGGAATTTGGAATAAGAAATTTTGTATCACCATAATCAAGTTGAGTATATCGCAGGTTTATATCTGTAACTATGCCTTCACAATCAGCTATTTTTATTTTATCACCGTAACGAAACGGATGGTAAAATAATATCAGTATTCCGGACAAAAAATTTGATAAGGCATCTTTAAGTGCAAATCCCAGTGCAAATCCTGTTAATCCTAGACCTGCAACCATTGCCGTTACATCAACACCTAATGTGCCTAGTGCTGTAATAAGTCCGATAATAATAATTACAACTTTTAGTGTAGAGCCAATTAATTGAAAAATCTTTATTTTATCTTTATCTTTATCTGCTTTATGTCCAAATTTAACAACAATTTTTTTAAAAATCAATGCTCCTACATAAAAAGCAAGAAAGATAATTATTGATACAAGTAATTTCGGTGAAAAGGATATAATTTGTTCTCCTAAATGAACAAATATTTCATTTATTATTTTAATCATTTTTTATTGTATTTATTGTTAAATTAAACCGTTAAAGATTGAGTGTACCCTAGAAACTAATAATAATTATTTTTTTTACCGCAAGGCACGCAAAAAAAATTACGCAAAGCACGCTAGTTACTATAAATCAATTCTTGCGACCTTTGCGCCTCTATTGCGTTCATTGCGGTTCGGTCGGGCGATTGTCCGATAAATATTAATATTTCAATATCTTCAATAACCTTGTTACAAAATGACTTTTTATACTGGACTCAAATTTTTTTATTCTTTATTATTTTAATGTAATTGTATTCATCTATTTTTTTTGCAACTATTGAATTTGGTGGTAATTTTTCTTTTAATTTATAATCACTAATAATTTTTTGAATTCCTTTAAGAAATATTATATAGTGTTCTGTTTTTCCCCCGTTATCAATTCCTGGAATTATTTCTTTATTTAAATATTTTCGTATTTTTGTATCCCACATAACAAATAATTTGGGATTTAACAAACTGAGTGCTTTACTGGCACCTGTTTGCCCAAAAACTATTTTAAATTTTTCAAAGACATTTTTGATCAAATGCCAAGCTTCTTCATTCACATTTTCAATAGAATATTTTTCAAGAATTTTAAGAGCATTTTTATTATCCTTGATAAGTTGCCTTGTATTATTAAAATTTATTTTTTTTGTTTTTCTTGCTGCAAAATTCCATGTAAATAAAAGCAATAAAACCCCTTTAGTTGTATTAATATCTTCATACCAATCATTATTATGTTTTGCTTTACTTATTAATTCTCTTGCAATTTCATAACAAAAATATCGGGACTCTTCTTGCTGAAACTCATCTGAAGGGTCATAAAAATTTGTATATATATTGTCCATTTTTTTTGTTAATTTCCTAAACTTGCGACCATAACAGCTTTTATAGTATGTACTCTGTTTTCTGCCTCATCAAAAACAAGTGATGCTTCTGATTCAAAGACATCATCCGTTACTTCCATACTTATCAAGCCATATTTTTTATAAATCTCCTCCCCTATTTGTGTTTCGCTATTATGAAAAGAAGGTAAACAATGCAAAAATTTAACATTATCATTACCTGTCATAAGCATTACTTCTTTATTAACCTGATAAGGTATTAGAAGTTTTATACGTTCTTTCCATACAGAATCTGGCTCTCCCATTGATACCCATACATCTGTATATAAAAAATCACAATTTTTAACAGCTTGTTTAACATTGTCAGTAATAGTTATCCTGGCTCCTGTATTTTTTGCAATGTCTTTACATTGTTTTACGAGTTTATCATCTGGCTGGCATTTTTTAGGAGAAGCAGCTCTAAAATCCATCCCCATTTTAGATGCAATTACCATTAAAGAATTGCCTACATTATTTTTTGCATCACCAAGATAGCAGAAAGAAATTTTATTTAATGGCTTGTCAGAATGTTCTGCCATTGTCATCAAATCGGCAAGCACCTGTGTTGGATGAAATTCTGTTGTCAAACCGTTCCATACAGGCACGCCTGAAAATTCGGCAAGTTCTTCAACAATTTTTTGTCCAAAGCCACGATATTCTATGCCATCATACATTCTTCCAAGGACTCTTGCAGTATCTTTCATTGTTTCTTTTTTACCCATTTGTGAACCTGTTGGTCCAAGATAAGTAACATTTGCGCCTTGGTCCAAGGCAGCTACTTCAAATGCACATCTTGTGCGTGTAGAAGATTTTTCAAAAATTAAAGCAATATTTTTACCTTTTAATGTTGGTTGTTCTGTCCCTGCATATTTTGCTTTTTTTAAATCAACACTAAGGTCTAATAAAAATTTTATCTCCTTTGGAGAAAAATCCAGTAATTTTGTAAAACTTCTGTTTTTTAAATTAAAAGCCATGATTTTTTAAATTTTATTAATATTTATATTTTAAATAATTATAATTAACGTACTATTTTGGTTCCACAGCTATCATTAGATAGTTGTGTTGCTTCAGTAATTATCGTTTCTTTGCCACCATTTTCAACAAAATTAATAGCTGCACGTATCTTAGGAGCCATGCTTCCTTCTGCAAAATGCCCTTGTTTAAGATATTGCTTTGCCTCAGAAATAGTAATTATATCTAATTTTTTTTCATTAGGTTTATGAAAATTTATACAGACATTAGGCACATCAGTTAATATAAAAAATTTATCTGATTTTATTTTTACAGCAAGTTGTGAAGAGGCAAGGTCTTTGTCAATAACCGAATCTATACCAATCATTTTATTATCATCATTAAGATAAGCAGGTATTCCGCCTCCGCCAACAGTTATAACAATATTTCCCTTTCTGGCAAGTTCCTCTACAATATTCCAGTTATTAATATCTATTGGCTTAGGGGAAGCCACAACTCTTCGCCATCCTCTTTCTCTTGGGTCTTGTCTGAAAACCCAGTTATTTTCCTTGGCAAGTTCATCTGCTTGTTTCTTGGTATAAAAAGGACCAACAGGTTTTGTGGGATTTTGAAATGCAGAGTCATTTTTATCAACAACAACTTGTGTTATCAGTGTTATTATATTGCGTTTAATATTATTTTTTTCTAATACATTTCTAAGTTGTTGTTCTATCATATAACCAATAGATCCCTGTGTTTCTGCAACACAAAAATCTATTGGCATCTTGGGAACACCAAAAATATTAGACCCTGCTTCATGTTGTAATAAAACATTTCCAACTTGCGGACCATTACCATGTCCTATCACTATATTGTAATCTTTCTTAACCAGTTCCAGCAGATTACTACAAGTATTATATACATTTGCTTCCTGCTCGTCAATTGTTCCTTTTTGATCACTTCTTAATAATGCATTACCTCCAAAAGCTACAACCACTAATTCTTTCATTTTTATTACAATATTTATTATTAATCTTTTGCAAATTTAAAAATATTTGTTGAATTACTATTATTGTTAAAAGTAATATTACTAAAATTTCGCAGGAGCAAAGGTATTATAAAAACTGATATTTTTACATTTAGGCGGACACTAGTGATATTTTTAAATTAAGGGGACTTCTATTAATTCATTTCTTTCAAGAAATAAATATAATGAATAAGATGCGAGACATAAATATTAACAAATATATGGACAGCAAGTTATAAGTAAGATACTCGGAATTCTTTGAACAGAAAATAAGTAATTCTAAGGTATAATAAATTATAAATATTTACTTTTCAACGAAACATACAGATAAAGAAATAATACTATGATTATACTCTGCTCGGTAATAATTTGAGATAATTTATATACTAATACTATAACAGTTATAATTTATTGTCATTAATAGTCATTGATCGTCATTAATAGTCATTAGATAGTCATTAGATAGTCAATAACAACAAATGACAGCGGAGCCACTTGTGTTGAGCAAAGCCGAAACAAATGACCATGAATGACGGCGAAGCCGAATGACTATGAATGACTATAATTTATTACGGCTCTACTGAGCTTGCCGAAGTGCAAAATATAACCACTCAAAGTATAGAAGAATAATTTTTTATACAATTGAACCATAAATCAATCCGCTTATTGTTGCCATTACAGAAACTAAAGTTACATAAACGATAGTTTTTTGTGTTCCGATAACACTTCGGATAACCAACATATTAGGTAATGATAATGCAGGACCTGCGAGAAGTAAGGCAAGTGCAGGGCCTTGTCCCATACCGTTATTAAGCAAACCCTGAATTATCGGAATTTCAGTAAGAGTAGCAAAATACATAAACGCTCCGAAAATGGATGCAAAAAAGTTTGAAAAGACGGAATTTCCACCTAGGAGAGATGAAACCCATTCACTTGGTATAATACCTTCACCGTTAACTGTTCCGAGCAATAAACCTGCTATTAAAACTCCGGCTGCAAGCAAAGGCATAATTTGTTTTGTAAATCCCCAACTTTCCCTTAACCAATCTTGCGGCTCACCCGGTGTAATCATTGTAAGAATTGTTAATCCGATAACTGCAATCACAAAAGGGATTAATGGTTGTGCAGGAAAAATAAAGGATGTTGCTATAACAGGAATTGACGCAAGTATGACATATAAAGGTCTTATTTTAAGAATTTTTATTAAGGAATAGATAAACATTAATCCAAAAAATGCAGTAATCTGCCATTTATATGCCCACAGCCAAAACATAAAACCTTCGGTTGTATCGGGTTTACCCCAATTAGCAAATACAAGAATTAAAACCAAAACAAAAAAATGATAGGATGTTTGCCATAACGGACGTTCTTCCTTAACATCAGGAAAGTCCATTTTTTCGGCACGTTGTTTTTCTTCTTTACGATATATTAAAGACATAATTATACCGATTACTACGCTAAAAATAACTGCTCCAATAATTCGGGCTATACCGAGTTCAAATCCTAAAATTCGTGCAGTAAGAATTATTGCAAGTATATTTATTGCAGGGCCCGAATATAAAAATGTTATAGCTGGACCTAATCCAGCACCACGTTTATGAATACTTGAAAATAAAGGTAAAATAGTACAACTGCAAACGGCAAGTATTGTTCCTGATAGTGAAGCTATCAGATATGCTTTCCACTTTTTTGCATTTGCTCCGAAATATTTTATTACTGCTCCCTGACTTACAAAAACTGCAATTACTCCGGCAATAAAAAATGCAGGAATAAGACAAAGTAATACATGCTCTTGAGCGTACCATTTTGTAAGTTCAAACGCTTGTAACAATGCATTGTTAAACCTTTCGCCACCTATAGGCATAAAATAGGCAAATAAGAAAAAGCCCAGTATCCATGCAAAAATTTTAAGTTCTTTTTTCCATTCCATTTTACATATAATTTAATATGTTTATTTTTCACAACATTTCACATTCGTTTTTAATAGTTCTCTTGTATCTCCTAAAATATCATGCACCCAGCAATCATCATTTCCTGCACTTTCTCTGATAGTAAGAGCAATAATGTATGCTATTTCTTTTGGTGTTGCACCTGATTGAATTGCACCATTAAAATGTTTTTTCACACAAGGTGCAGAACGTCCTTTTATTGCAAGTGCAAGACAAATAAACTGATAAGTTTTTTCATCAATCATTCGTTTGTCTTTATACATTTTATCAATGTTGTCAAACATTTCTGTAAACTCAGGAAAATTTTCTGATAGAAATCTCATAATTTTAACTATTTTTGTAAATTAATTATATATTAGATTTTTTAATGTTGAGTTCTTTCCGAAAAGTTAATTTTTAAAAATTATTTGTTTATTGTCATCAACTAAAAATTCCGGTTGTATTATGATATGCTCAATATTAAATTGAGCTAATATTTGTTTAATTCTTTTTAGCACTATTTCAAAATCGGTGATTTTGCTATCTTCCATTAAATCAACATGTGCTTCAAACATTATATCATGTTCATTAATTTGCCAAATATGAACGTGATGAATATTTTTTACATTATTTATTTTTTCAATTTCAGTTACAATTTTCTGAACATTAATATTATTCGGTGTAAATTGCATTATTATTTGCAACGATGATTTAAAGATTCCCCAACTCATATAAATCAAATAAATTACTATGATTATTGAAAGCACAGAATCTACCCAATACCAATTCATAAATTTCATAGCTAATCCGCCAATTAAAACGGCTACAGAAGTTAGCATATCAGTAAATAAATGAACAAATGCAGATTTGATATTAATATTATCTTTTGCATCTTTTTTGATAAACAACACACTTAAAGCATTTGCAACTATACTTGCTATTGAAAGATATATAACCCAATTGGCAACAATCTTGGTTGGTTCCCAAAAGCGTAAAATTGCTTGCTCTAAAATAAAAAATGCTAAAATGATTAATGTTACAGAGTTCAAAAAAGCAGCCATTATTTCACTTCGTCTGTATCCAAAAGTTTGCTTTACAGTAGCTTTTCTACGAGTTAATCTGTTTGCAATATAGCTGATTATCAACGATAGAACATCACTAAAATTATGCAAAGCATCAGTAAGCAATGCCATACTGCCCGAAATAATTGCACCTGTAACTTCGGCAACTGTAATACTTATATTTAAAAGTATTGTCCAAAATAAATTTCTGCCACTTATATAGTGATGGTGATATTCGTTATTGTTCATAAAATAATTTCTTTCATTATATTTTTAAAAAAAAACAAATTGCTATATAATATAATCCAATCACAATAAAAATTACAGAAACGACTCTACGGAACCATATCTCAAATATTTTAACTTTATTAAATACACTGCCAATACCACCAACTGTGTAAGCAATAAACCATGCAGAAATAATTACAGGTAAACCTGTGCCAATGGCAAAGATTAAAGGCAGATAAAGTCCTGATGCACTTGTAATTGTTATTGGTATAAGCATTCCAAAATATAATACTCCGCTGTATGGACAAAAAGCAAGTGCAAAGACAATCCCAAGCAATAATACGCCCAAAAAGCCGGATTGACTTTTTTGTTCCATTTTTTCTTTAAGTTTTCCAAATTCGGGAAATTTAATTTTTATAAAATCAAGCATAAATAAACCTATTACTAATAATAATGGACCTAAAAATTTTTCTCCCCATTTTTGAATAAAAGCAGAAATATGAAATTGACTTGCACTAAAATAAAAAATAAGTCCTAATCCTGTATAAGTTACTGCTCTACCAAGTGTATAAATCAATCCGTTTGTAAATACTTTGCGTTTATTTTTTATATCTTTTCCGATAAATGCAATTGCTGTTATGTTTGTTGCCAGCGGACATGGACTGATTGCTGTCATTAATCCCAATATCAGTGCTGATAAAAACGGTAATTGAGTACTGCTGAGCCAATTTTGAAGAAACTCCATTTTTTTTTTAATTAGTTAATTGATCAATTGTTGCTTTAATTTTTTCTTTTAACTTATCAGGTGTTGTTCGTGCATACATAAATGCTTCGTTTGTTAAATTAACTGTTTCGGTTCCTGAAACAAACAATAAAGTTTGCCCCGAAACTTTATATTTTTCAGCTAATTCTTCACTTTTTCCTTCATCAAGATTTATTGATTGAAAAGTAATTTGTTCATTTTTTACTTTTTCAGGATACAATTCTTTAAGAATTTTTTCCGTTTCATTCTCTACAGCCATACAAGTTGCACATCTGCGTGTGTAATGAAAATAATAAACTTCAATCTTTTTAACTTTTGGCGTATTATCATCTGATGTCAAATTATTATTGCTTTGAGTATTGTTGCAGGCAATTGTATTAAAAGCAAATAATAAGAATAATAAAAAATTTACTGTTTTTTTCATTTTTTTTAAGTTTTATTTGGTTAATAATTCTTTAATTTCTTTTACTGACGGCACACGTCCTTTTAAAACGACTTTTTCATCAATTACGAGTGCAGGTGTTGAAACTACACCATAATTCATAATTTGCATAATATCTTCAACTTTTGAGATATTTGCTTCTATGCCTGTTTCGGCAACCACTTCTCTTGTAATTTTTTCAAGTGCTTTGCACTTTGGGCATCCTGTGCCGAGAATTTTTATTTCCATTTTTTTAAGTTTTTTTTAATTGTTAGTAATTCGCAAAAATACGAACAATATTTTTAATAAAAAAATTATATTTATAAAAAATTCTTAAAAAGTTTTTGGGCTAATTTCCAGTTCTTTTTATTAAGACAATATTTTATTTTTGGTGATTCAATCTCACCCTGAATTAATCCTGCATTTTTCAATTCTTTTAAATGTTGCGAAAGTGTTGATTTTGCAATTGGTAACACTTCTGATAAATCACCGCTGTAACAACATGTCTGTTTTGATAATAACTCTAATATATATATTCTGACAGGATGTCCCATTGCTTTTGCAAAACGTGCCGTAAGTTTTTGTTTTTCCGTAAAAGTATTTTTTTCTTTATCCATAATGTTTAGTTTTTTTGTTTGCAATAATACGAATAATAAATAATTTTAGCAATTCTGTTTTTTGTGGGTTAGCAAAAAGCAAAGATATAAAAGCGAAGGGTTAGATAGTGTGATGGAGTTTTTGCTCTTTTGCTTGTGAGATGGCTTTTTTTTTCTTGGCATGAAACACAACGGCAGTTTGTCTAAAAACCCAAAATTATTAAATTTTTTATTAAAACATTCAGGCAGTCGCCTGATTATATTGATACTCAATGATTTATATTTTTTACGAGCAATTTTATTTTTCTTTTTTATTGGTTTTTAGACATTCTGACGATTTGGCTATGCTTAGTGTGGGATTTCATAGCACTTCCTTTTCAATTTATTATTAATTTTTATTATTTGCATTTACTTTCATTTTACTACTAAAACCCTTATGACATATACACTTTGTTACAAACTGGCGTTCCTTCATTTTCAAACAATCACAGTTACTTTCTCATACAAGTCCGGTAAATAATTTTGTCTCATTCTGAATTTTGTCCCATGATTATGTCCAGTTCTTGCATCAAAGTCAACCAGGATATTTCCTTTTTCAAGTGCCTTTAAAAATCCTTCAAAGTTGAATTTTTGTAACATCATTACTTTTGTGTAATGGTAAAACTCTTTCCCATTTTCCTTTTTACTCTCTGCTTGAACGTAAAAGCAATTTAATAGTTTTGTTCCTGCTTTATTTGCCAAATCATCGAAACCCCAATATGGCTGTGGATTAAGCTCTTTAAGACCAATATTTTTCCCAACTTTCTTTAACCAACTTGCATGTTTGTCAGATACCTTTTTTGTATTAAAGGAAATCAATACTTTTTTATCCTTTCTGTCAATTTTCACCATGAAACCCCTGTCGCTTGGGAAGTTTCCATGTATTGTTTGCCTGAATGACATTTCTGATGAAGAATATTTTTTGCCAGCTTCTTTATGTTTCCAACCATACATTGGTAAAAGTAATTGAGGAACAAATCCAATTGCTCTTGGAGATGGTTCAATATGAAATAATGTTGTTAATGAGCTAGTGTTTAATCGTTGTGATTTTAACTCCCATTCTGCCGCATTCGGTATTGGCAAATTGTTTTCAGCAATACCAAGTAAATCTTCAAGAGTATTACCAATACCACCTTGATTTCCATGTCTGCGATTTTCAATCCAACCTTTGGCTGCAATTTTTTTCAATTCAGCGATTAACTGAGGTTTTGTATAAATTTTCATTCTATATCTTGAAATAAAGTTAACGGTCTAATTCGCAAAAGTTCACTTTGCTTTTTATTTTTTTCAATTCGTTTTTCTGACATTTCGCAATATTCAGGCGATAATTCTATGCCAATAAAATGTCTTTTTAATCCCATTGCGACAATTGCCGTTGTTCCACTACCAGAAAAAGGGTCCAATATTATTTTTGCACTTGTCGAAGAAATAATTCTATCAATTAAAGTTATAGGAAAAGGAGCAGGATGTAAATTATTCATTTCTTGCGTAAACTCCCAAACATCACCATAGGCGTTAGCTTTTGGTACAAGTTTGAATTTTGGTTTTGGTATGAGATAAATTACTTCATATGTTGGTAAAAAATATCCGGGATTAAAATTAATTCCACCTTTTCTACGCCATATAATTATTTGTCTTACAGGAAATCTATTTACAATGTCTTGTCTGTCTTGCAATAAACCGTCTTGAACTCGCCATTTATGATTGTAAAAAATTGCTCCATCATCTTTAATCAATCGGTACATTTCTGTCAAACAGTCCTTTTGCCATTTTACATACTCTTCATGTGGCATATTATCGTTATGATGAGAATATCCATTAACGAGTGCAGCACCAGCCCACTTTCCACCACGTCCATCTTTCATTCCGTTTCCAGTAGAATTTTTTAAATTGTATGGTGGTGAAGTAACAACTATGTCCAAGCACTTGTCCGGCATTTTTCGCATTACGTCCAAGCAATCTCCACAAATTATTTTATCTAAATATGTTTCTTCAAAATTCATTTTACTCGTTTTCTAAATGGAACAAAATTATTCAAATTATTTGTAACTGTATCAGTTTCTCTGTCTTTCTTACGCTTGTTTGTAACGACAGTTTGTCTAAAAACCCAAAATTATTGAATTTTTTATAAAAACATTATATCATATTATATTGATAATCAATGATTTATATTTTTTACAATCAAATTTTTTTTGCTTTTTTAGGTCTAATTAAAGAAAACTGGTTGCTATTTTTTAAGTAATTCATTGATTAGTTTTATTTTTCTTTGTTTTTTTAAACCAGCATGAACGCTGCTACCGCACGATTGTATCGTGTGGTCTTTATTTTTTATTTAATAACAATAACATTATCTAATATTCCTTTTTTTGGCAATAATGTAAACTATCAATTATTATATCTTTATATTCGTTTCTTGTCCATACATCTAACCATTCAATTACTACAAAACTTACAAAATAAATTCCTTCTGGATTATAAAATTTGTAATTACCACTCATGATTCAAATGTAATAAAAATTATTGTTTTTATTAACTAACGTTAAATTATTATTTTTGTTTCTAAACCACACGATACAATCGTGCGGTAGCGGGACTAAAGTTGTTACAATATATTAGTTCAATTTAAAAGTAAATGCTTTAGATTTTGTTTCAACTAAAAATATATTGTCATTAAAACTCACATTACTAATAAAAGATTTGAAAGTTAAAGACCCTTTAGATACTCCGTCAATATTATATAAATTTATATGTTTGTTTCCTAAGTGAATAAATCCATTTTTAAACCATTTGAAAACCCCATTCTCACACTTTAATGACTTTACTATTTCATCATTTTTGAGGATGTATAAATACCATTGTGAAAGAATATATTTTCTATTGTTGTATTCAGTTATAAAGGAAACCGGATTTGTTTTGTCATAGATGCTTTCATAATAAACAATTTTATCTACAGGGATTATATAAATTTTTTCAACTTTCCCATTCTGGTCAATTTGATACACTTTACCTGAATAACAACCCAAATATATACGTGAACCGTCAGACTGTCTAAAAACCTAAAATTTAATGCTATTAACAAAAACAGGAAACTTATGAACAATCAGCGATTTAAGT
>Ga0265594_1001873_pt1 | contig 15727 bp, 13 predicted proteins | sample saktaG_11_FD_190147 | JGI IMG/M metagenome (GOLD analysis project Ga0265594, IMG submission 190147) | Saline water microbial communities from Sakinaw Lake, British Columbia, Canada - sak_2011_5_24_80m | ecosystem: Environmental > Aquatic > Non-marine Saline and Alkaline > Saline ... | reverse complement strand
AAGACTGTCATGCTGGCCAAGCGGGCACTCTTACGAAAGGTGGGCGAGCCCAACCCGGATGCCGAGTTTGCCGAACTGGAAAAGGAAATTCTACAGCGAGTTAACAACCTGGGCATCGGACCACAAGGCTTTGGTGGCAGGACTACTGCGCTGGCAGTCCACGTTGAGGCCTTCCCCTGTCATATTGCCAGTATGCCTGTGGCGGTTAACCTGCAATGTCATAGTGCCCGGCACAAAGAAGCAACTCTTTAAGTTGAGGTAAAAATGGTCGACATCTACATTATGGGCAGACATTATCAGGTTCCTGAAGGGCTGACTATACTGACAGCACTTGAGTATTGCGGCTATAGGATGATTCGCGGCTGTGGGTGCCGCGCCGGCTTTTGTGGTGCCTGCGCCACCATCTATAACTTCAAAAATGACCCTCAATTAAGATATGACCTTGCCTGCCAGAAAACTGTCGAACAAGACATGTACCTGGTACAGATACCGTTCTTCCCTGCCGCTAAGCCTCTTTATAATCTGGAAGAGACAGAGGCAACTGCTGAGCAGATATTAGCACTCTACCCTGACCTGGCTACATGTTTTGGCTGTAATACCTGTACTAAAACCTGTCCTCAAGAGCTTGAGGTAATGTGGTTTATGTCTGACGCCCTGCGGGGCGATATTAAAGAAGTAGCCAATAAGTCGTTTGATTGTGTAATGTGTGGTTTATGCGCTGCCAGATGCCCGCAAGGCCTGCAACCCTACAATATAGCCTTACTGTGCCGGCGGTTATATGGTCGCCACCTGACACCTGTCTCCAAGCACCTGCAGGACAGGTTGGATGAAATAGAGGCAGGTAAATTTGATGCTGAGATAGAGGAACTAAAGAAGACGAGTGAAGACGAATTAAGACGCCGGTATTTCGCGCGTGATATAGAGCCGGCTATATAAAATTAGGGCAGAGGGTAATAAGATGTATCCAGCTTATATGCAAGAGAGTATTCGCAAAGTAGAAGCCACCAGAGAGGGGAGGCTAAAGGAAACCTTGCCCCGCCTCACCGAGGAGGAAAAAACTCCCCTGCTACAGAAATACCACCCCGACTTTATTGAAGCCAGCATGCGCAAGCTGCTGGTCGGGCCAAACAACGGCGAGCGTACACCCAACGAGCTGGCTGATTTACTCGAAGGTAACAGCCGGGTTAACCCTGATAAAATTGACCTTGATAAAATAGATTACGATGTGGATATCCTGGTAATTGGCTGTGGAGGGGCCGGGGCATCGGCAGCAATACTTGCCCAGGAAAACGGAGCTAAAGTCCTCCTGATAACAAAGTTGCGGCTGGGTGATGCTAATACTGTGGGGGCCCAAGCAGGAACTCAAGCGGCTGACAGGTCTAATGACTCCCCGATTATCCATTACCTGGATACGATGGGGGGTGGCCGTTTCACCAACATACCCGAATTGGTAGAAGCACTGGTAAGAGATGCCCCCTCAGCTATTAAGTGGCTGGAACAGCTGGGCGTTAACTGGGACAAGGAGCCTGATGGTTCAATGCACGAACTATCCGGCGGCGGCGCATCAAGGCGAAGGCTGCACTCAGCCCGTGACTATACCGGACTGGAGGAAATGCGCGTTCTGCGTGATGAAGTCAGAAACAGGCAGATAGATCACCTTGAGTTCTTACCGGCTATAGAGCTAATACTGGACGACAAAGGGCAAATAGCCGGAGCAATACTGGTAAATATAGAGACTAACGAGATAATCCTGGTGCGAGCCAAAGCGGTAATCATCGCCACCGGCGGTATAGGGCGGTTACACATTCAAGACTTCCCTACTACCAATCACTATGGAGCTACCGCTGATGGACTGATACTGGCTTATCGGGTGGGTGCCAAGCTAATCTTTATGGATACCATGCAGTACCATCCCACCGGTGCCGCCTATCCAGTGCAGATTCTGGGACAACTGGTTACTGAGAAGGTAAGAACCCTGGGAGCACATTTAGTCAATATTGATGGAGAACAATTTATTATGCCCTTAGAGCCGCGGGATGTGGTAGCCTCAGCGAATATTCGGGAGTGCCAGGACCGTCACAAGGGCATAGAAACACCAGCCGGGCAAGTTGGTGTGTGGCTGGATTCACCAATGATTGAAATCCCTCGCGGTACGGGAACTATAGCCCGAGAATTACCCGCCATGGTCCGCCAGTTTAGTCGTTTCGATATCGATATAACCAAGGAACCGATGCTGGTCTACCCTACCCTACACTACCAGAATGGGGGGATTGAGATTAATGCCGATGGAGCCACCAGCGTACCCGGGTTGTTTGCTGCCGGCGAGTGTGCGGGGGGAATACATGGCAGGAACCGGCTCATCGGCAACTCAACGCTGGATTTATTTGTTTTCGGAAGGAGAGCCGGCAGAGCCGCAGCTAAGTATGCCAAGGAGGTAAAGCAGGGCGCTCCGACACTAGACCACGTGCGCCGATGGCAAAAAGACCTTGAGCAGGCGGGCTTAGCTAAGACACGATCGGTATCACCGCTGCTGTTACCTAATTATGCCCGACAGCCGCATGATTACCTGCCCGATTACATCAAACAGGCAATATCCACGGGGCAGATGAAGATAACCTAAAATGGAGAGGTGCCATGCCACTGCGTAATCAACAGGACGTTAAAGAGGTTGAGAGTATTCTAAACGAAATACTGAATACTCATAACCCACCAGTAGGTCGGTGCCGACTTCTTTCCAGCGGCTTCAGCCCCAGCCATGCACTGAATATAGTTGAAGATATCAGCGGCCACAAAGAATGCCTCAGCTGTGGCAACTGCATAGATATCTGCCCCTTCCTATTTCGCGAGCCCGCTCGCCGGGAGAAAACAGAGCAGCGCACCTCAATGGCCTTGGAAAGTATAGTTGGTGAAGACTGCGACCAATGTGGTGCTTGTATTCTGGTCTGTCCCCAGGTAGATACTACTATTAAGAACTATGTAGTCAATCGTCGTATGGTAGAGGTTATGTCCCGCCTGGAGCAACGAATAGGAGACGAAGATGAGCCCGACCTGGACTTATTCCTGGAGGAGGTCGCCAACACAGCTTAATCTATCCATGGAGAAGTGCTAAATGGATTTTGAGATCCCCGAAGAACTAAAGATGATGCAAAGTCTGGTAAGAGACTTTGTTAACGACCAGCTAAAGCCCCTGGAGAGGGATATCCTGGGGCGGGCAGCTGATTTAAGTGACACTCAGATGTTCCTTCCTGAAGAGACTGAGGAGAAAATCGTCGAAATGGCACAGGAAGTGGGCCTGTGGGGAGCGGGAGCACCCGAGGAACTCGGTGGTGCTGGCTTGGGCACCCTAGGTAGCTGTCTGATTGAAGAAGAGCTGGCTCAGACGATTATCCCGTTTAACTTTGGCGACGTAACTCCTATCCTTTTCGATTGCAACACTGAACAAAGAGAAAACTACTTCCTGCCGGTACTCAACAGGCAAAAATGTGCCTACCTGGCACTAATAGAACCAGGCAAGGAAGCTGAACTCGCCACTATGGAGACGAGGGCTGAAAAAATAAATGAACACTACGTTCTCAATGGCAAAAAGGTGTCCTTTTCCAGAGCCGGCAATAACTACTTTGCGGTAGTTTTCGCCACTACTGAGAAGGGAGATAGAGACAAGGTAACCTGCTTCCTGGTGGACAAGGATACTCCTGGTTTTAGTGTGAGCGGTGGCGAAGAAAGAAAAGGATGGCAGGCTCAAGTGAGACAGCCTACCACTCTGGCTTTTGACCATTGCCAGATACCTCTGGAGAATATACTGGGCGAGGAAGGGAAGGCTTTTCATTTAGGCAAGAGGTGGCTCCCTTCAAGACGGGTAATCAGAGGAGCCAGATGCGTAGGAGTAGCCCAGAGATTACTCGAGGAGGCAACTACCCAGGCTCAATCCTGGCAGTCGTTTGGGCAATTTATTTCCCAGCGGACCAGTATCGAAGCCGCTCTAGCTGATATAGCCACATTCATTCATGCCTGCCGACTCATGGTCTATGAAGCTGCCTGGAAAGCGGACAAGGGGGAGCCAATACGACATGAGGCAGCTATGGTCAAGCTATTCGCTACCCAGATGATTCATACTGTCAGTGATAGAGTAGCTCACATCTACAATGGGCCTCCTTATATTTCTGGATTACCTATGGAGAGGCTATGCCGCAGCGTTTTAGCGGCTAGTGCTACTGAGCTTACCCTAGAGCTACAGAGAAGCATTATTGCCAAGGACATCTTAAAAGGGGTGAAGGTCTAAACGGAGGTAAACAGCATGGTTAAGAAAGTCAGGTTACCATTAACTGATAAGACCCTAAAGGGTCTCAAGGCTGGGGACAATATCCTACTCACGGGCACTATGTATGTCGGGCGGGATGCTGCCCACAAGAGGATAATTGAGGCTCTGGATAAAGGAATGCCCCTGCCATTTGATGTTAAGGGTCAGGTAATCTACTTTATGGGTCCCTCCCCGGCCAGGCCAGGCCAACCAATTGGGTCAGCTGGGCCTACTACCAGCGGTCGTATGGATAGCTACTCACCCCGCTTGATAGCCGAGGGGCTCAAAGGGATGATTGGCAAAGGCATGCGCTCACAGGAAGTGAAAGATGCTATGAAGAAACATAGGGCAGTATATCTGGCCGCCATAGGTGGCGCCGGTGCCCTTATCTCCAAGACCATCAAGAAATCAGAGGTAACAGCCTATGAGGAGCTTGGAGCTGAAGCAATTCGCCGTCTAGAGGTAGAGGATTTCCCGGCCACAGTGGTAAATGATATTCATGGCGGCGACCTTTATCAAGAGGGGAAAGCCAGATATAGAGTGGGCTAGAGGTAGAAGCCTAATGAACCGATATGACTATATAATAGTTGGCAGTGGGATTGCCGGGCTCTATACTGCACTGCTAGCCAAGGAGCAAGGCAGTGTACTCATTATAACCAAGGGCAGTATCGATGACTGCAATACTAAACATGCCCAGGGAGGCATCGCCGCCGCTATAAGCAAGAACGACTCTCCACAGCTCCATTTTCAGGATACCGTAGCCGCCGGGGCTGGCCTATGCAATGAAGAGGCAGTACGGATACTGGTCGACGAAGCCCCTGACCGCATTACAGACCTTGTCAAGTTTGGAGTACCCTTTGACACCCTTGATGGAGAGATTGCCCTGGCTATGGAGGCAGCTCATAGCCTGCCCCGAATTCTCCATGCCGGGGGTGATGCTACTGGCGAACATATTGAATTCACCCTAAGTAAACAGGTGCATACCTCCAAAATACAGGTACTTGAAGATTGTCTGGCAACTGAGATTCTGATAGAAAAAGGGCAGGTTTCGGGAATAAAAGCCCTTGATTGCCGTACTGGCTCTACTGAGGAATTTGAGTGTCGCTTCTTAATTATGGCTACTGGTGGTGCCGGGCAGTTATATAAATTCAGCACTAACTCAGAGATAGCCACCGGCGACGGTATAGTTCTAGCCTTCAACGCCGGGGCAGAGATTACCGATATGGAGTTCTTCCAGTTTCATCCCACCGCCCTGCGTCTCCCCGGGGTAACCCCGTTTCTCATCTCCGAAGCTGTCAGGGGTGAAGGAGGAAGGTTATGTAATGTTGATGGCCGCCGATTCATGCCCGACTACACGCCCAATGCTGACCTGGCCCCACGAGATGTAGTCGCCCGCAGCATAGTGTACGAGATGGAAAAAACGGGGTCAGATAGAGTCTTCATTGATGTAACCCACCTGCCACCTCAGGTTATTACAACTCGCTTCCCTCATATCTACCGCTTCTGTCTCGACCATGGCCTAGATATTACCAAAGGTCTAATACCAGTGGCACCGGCTGCTCACTATATGATGGGTGGTATCAAGGTTAATGGCTGGGGAGAAACAAACATAGCCGGATTATTCGCCTGCGGTGAAACCGCCTGCACTGGCGTCCACGGAGCCAACCGCCTGGCTTCAAACTCACTCCTTGAAGCCGCCGTATTCAGTAAAAGAATCATAGAAAAAACCAGAAAAGGCACTGAGATAAAGACATCAACTACCAGCCAGAGTGAGGAGGTTCATCACTCACTCAGCCAGAAGCAGATCCCACAACCGGTGCCAACACTAAGCCTTTCTGCCCTGCAACAACTACACTGGGACAAGATAGGCATCCTCCGTAATAAGGAAGGCTTAATTCAAGCGGCTGATACCCTGGCCGCCTGGCAAGAGGCACTGCCCCAACCCACCGACCGTCCTTCATATGAGTCAAGTAATTTAGTACTCACCGGCCGACTGGTAGCCGAGGCCGCCCTTCTTAGAGAAGAGAGCCGCGGAGCTCACTTCCGCTCCGACTTTCCTCGAAGTTCGCCCCAATGGCAATGCCATATAGTACTGACACGGTGATTAAGGCAGATAAACTATACTCAACTAATAAAAAAGAAGCGTGTTGACATCAACTGCCCAAAACATGCTACAATAGTAGATAAGTTAACAATATGTTGACAAACACATAGCAAAGGGGGGCCGATAGGTGGACGCACTAGAAGTGATGAGAAAGTCAGACCTTTTTCACGGACTAAATGATGAACATCTCAAAATAGTAGAGAAAATGGGCACTGTCTGTGAATTTCAGCCAGGTGCGATTATATGCAAACAAGGTATCACGTTAGACAAGATTTACCTGATTGAAGATGGCTTGGTAGGCATTATCCTAGAATTAGGCCCCCTGTCTGAACGCCAGGTCCAGGCTGCTGCTAAGTTTCAGAGCTTTGGCTGGTCAGCAATGATAGAACCATATATGTCATCCGCTACAGTAAAAGCAATAGAGAAAACGAAAGCGCTAACTTTCGACAGAGTTGAATTGGGTGATTTATGTCTCAGCCAACCTGAAATTGGCTGTAGAATCTGCCAGGCGGTAGCGCGTTTAGTAGCAACACGGCTGCATAATGCATATGTTCAACTTCTAGGTGTTACCTACCAGGACTAGATCTTCACACGGTATTTGATTATCCCCTAATAAGGGTAAAATCAATAAGACTTGCCCAGTAAGTTTTCTGTGATTTTGTTCAAAGATGTAGTAAATTACGCTTGGCTGTAAGAAGCAATTTGCTATGCTAAAATAGAGTCAAAAAGACTAAATGAGAGGAGACTAAATATGCCATCACCTACAGAGGAAGAAAAAGGAATTGTTTCACTAATGGGAGAGAAAAGGGTTTTCCCTCCTCCCAAAAAACTCAGTAAAAAGGCATATATTAAGAGTTTAGACCAATATAAGGAAATTTATCAGAGGTCTATTGATGACCCCGAGGGCTTCTGGGGAGAATTGGCAGAACAGCTGGATTGGTGTAAGAAGTGGGACAAGGTCCTCGTCGAAGATTTCAAGGAAGCCAAACATGAATGGTTCGTTGGCGGTAAACTTAACGTCAGCTATAATTGCCTGGACAGGCATCTTAAAACCTGGAGGAAAAACAAAGCAGCCTTAATCTGGGAGGGAGATATCGGTGATACTAAGACTCTCACCTATCAGGAACTGTACTACGAAGTATGCAAGTTTGCCAACGTGCTGAAAAAACTGGGGGTCAAAAAGGGTGACCGCGTGTCTATCTATCTACCCATGATTGTTGAGTTGCCGATTGCTATGTTAGCCTGTGCTCGAATTGGTGCTATACACAGCATTGTCTTTGGGGGTTTCAGTGCCGAGGCGTTAAGGGACAGAATGCTGGACTGCGAGAGTACAACACTTATCTGTGCTGACGGCTACTACCGCAGTGGCCGGGTCATCAGGAGTAAAGATAATGCCGATTCCGCCCTTGAATCATGCCCTGATGTGAAAACTGCGATTGTAGTCAAGAGGGCCAATGTTGAGGTAAAGATGCAAGCTGGTCGTGACCACTGGTGGGATAATGAAATGGCCAGTGAAGATATCAAGTCAGTTTGCGAACCCGAGGTAATGGATGCTGAAGACCCCCTATTTATCCTGTATACCAGTGGCAGCACAGGGAAACCAAAGGGTGTTCTTCATACCCAGGCAGGTTACCTTCTATACTGCTACCAGACCTTCAAATGGGTATTTGACGTTAAGGAAGAGGATACCTGGTGGTGCACCGCTGATATTGGCTGGATTACTGGCCATAGTTATATTGTGTACGGACCATTAGCCCTTGGTGCCACCAGTCTTATGTTCGAGGGCGTTCCTACTTATCCCCACCCGGACAGATTCTGGGATATTGTAGAAAAATACCAGGTTAATATTTTCTATACCGCCCCCACCGCCCTCCGCGCCATAATGAGAGATGGAGACGAGTGGCCTAATAAGCATGATTTAAGCTCGTTACGTATCCTCGGCACGGTTGGCGAACCAATCAATCCTGAAGCGTGGATGTGGTACTACAATGTTATTGGTAAAGGTAAATGCCCCATTGTGGATACCTGGTGGCAGACAGAGACCGGAGGCATACTAATTACCCCATTACCAGGTGCTGTCCCTATCAAACCAGGCTCAGCCACATTACCATTCCCAGGTGTTGACCCCGCAATAATCAAGGATGATGGCTCACCTGCTAAAGTAAATGAAGGTGGTTATTTGATAATCAAGAAACCGTGGCCAGGCCTGATGCGAAGGGTCTATGGCGACCCGGAGAGGTTTAAGAAAACCTACTTCGTTCAGTACCCCGGTGTATATACTACAGGTGATGGAGCCAGACAAGACGAGGATGGTTACTACTGGCTGATGGGGCGAATAGACGACGTTATCAATGTATCGGGACACCGTATGGGTACAGCTGAGGTTGAGAGCGCCTTAGTATCTCACGAGGCAGTGGCCGAGGCTGCAGTCGTTGGTGTCCCTCATGAAATAAAGGGACAGGGTATATACGCCTTTGTTACGCTGAAGGTCGGCATTGAGAAATCCGATGAACTCAAGAAAGAACTCGTGGCTCACGTACGTAAAGAGATCGGCCCCATCGCTGCTCCCGATAAAATCCAGTTTGCCGATGCCCTACCCAAAACCAGGAGTGGTAAGATTATGAGAAGGATACTAACCAAGATTGGTGCCGGTGATACCTCAAATCTTGGTGATACCTCAACCTTGGCTGACCCGTCCGTGGTTAACACCCTGGTTAAACAGAGACAATAAGCCCTCCCCTCTCAGGGGTAATGAACTATGCTTAACCAGTTAGAAAGGGTAGAGAAGCGTTATCAGGAGTTAAACCGGCAGATGGCGATGCCTGAGGTAGCGTCTGACCTGAAACGGTTGCAGACACTGGCTCAAGAGAGGGCCAGCCTTGAAGGCTTGGTAACCAGGTACAGGCAATATAAAGCAGCATCCGAGTCGCTAGAGGAAACAAGGGAGATGCTTAACGGTGGGCTGGATGAAGACATGGCGACTCTGGCTAAACAAGAGATAGAAAGCCTTGAGTCGAATCTAGACCACCTCACCAAAGAACTGAGGCTTGCCCTCTTGCCCAAGGATGCCAATGATAAAAGAGACATTATTGTGGAAATCAGGGCTGGGGCTGGTGGCGATGAAGCCGGACTATTTGCCGCTGACCTCTTTCGTATGTATAGCAGGTATGCTCAATCCAAGGGTTGGGTAACAGACATCATTAACATTAATGGAAGCGGTATAGGTGGTTTTAAGGAAGTCATATTTGAAATAAGAGGCAAGGGCGCCTTCAGCCGATTCAAATATGAAAGGGGAGTCCACCGGGTACAACGAGTGCCCCTCACCGAGTCTTCAGGTAGAATCCACACCTCAACGGCTACGGTAGCCGTCCTGCCTCAGGCAGACGAGGTAGAGGTATCTATAAATCCCGATGACCTAAAAATTGACATCTTTCACAGCGGGGGTGCCGGAGGACAGAATGTAAATAAGGTAGCCACTGCCGTCCGTATCACCCATTTGCCTACAGGCATGGTAACCGTCTGCCAGGATGAACGCTCACAGCTAAGAAACAAGACGAAGGCGATGTCGGTGCTCCGAGCCCGACTTCTGGATGTAGAGCAGCGCAAACAGGAAGCAGCGATAACTAAACAGCGCCGCTCTCAGGTGGGTACCGGCGACCGTTCCGAAAAGATACGAACCTATAATTTCCCCCAAGACCGTGTTTCTGACCACCGTATCGGCCTAACCCTTCATAATCTACCCCGAATTCTGGAGGGAGAGCTTGACGAGCTCATTGATGCCCTGGCTGCCCACGACCAGGCGAAACAGCTGGAGGGGCAACTAGCGTGACCCTGGAACAAAGCTTTAGCCGTGCCAGGAAAACTCTTAATTCCAGTAACATTGAAGAGGCTACTCTTGAGAGTGAGCTACTGCTAAGGCACACGCTAAATATAAGCCGGGTTCAGCTATATCTAAACCTTGATTATGAATTAGGTCATAAAGAAGAAGCTTTCTGGCACCTGATTGAACGTCGCCTAAGTGGTGAACCCACGGCTTATATAACCGGGCATCGAGAGTTCTACGGGCTCGATTTCTACGTTGACCACAATGTCCTTATCCCCCGCCCGGAGAGCGAACTGCTGGTAGAAAAGGCTCTCGCGATGGCTCAAAATCGCACCATACCGACTATAGCTGAAGTTGGCACTGGCTGCGGCGCTATCGCCATCAGCCTGGCGCTGAACCTGCCACAAACTAAAATTTACGCCACTGATATATCAGCCTCCGCCCTTAAGGTCGCCCTAGTCAACTGTCAAAAACACGGGGTAGCCGATAGAATCTGTCTTCTCCGGGGTGATATGCTTGACCCCTTGCCTGAACCCGCAGACCTCATCGTAGCCAACCTCCCTTATGTCAGGGAATCAGAATTGTCCCGGGTAAACACGCATAATTTTGAGCCATCGCTGGCGCTAAACGGTGGCCAGGACGGGCTAGACAAGATACGCCGACTGTGCCGCCAGGCAGATAGCAAGCTTTACCCCAGTGGCCACCTGCTTCTAGAGATGGGACAGGGACAGAAAAACGCGGTAACTACCTTTCTGCACAGCCTGTTTCCATCAGCTAGGATAGAAGTCACACCAGACCTGAGCGGCATAGACCGGATGGTAAGCCTAACCCCCCAGACCCACCCCACCAGGCAGGATGAAAACACACAACGCAATTTGATACAGAACTGCCCTAATGCTAGACTATCCGATCGAGCTTTACTTCAAGGTTGAAGAGCAAACCACAACTGGTAAGGAGGAACAAGCATAGTGAATATAATTGTATGCGTCAAGCAGGTGATTGACCCCGAGGCACCACCAGCTAGCTTTAAGATTGACCCCTCCAGCAACATGGTAGTGCCACCATCAGGTGTTCCGCCAGTAATCAGCCCCTTTGATGAGAATGCCATAGAGGCAGCGCTAAGGATTAAGGATGCCCAAGGGGGTAAAATCACAGCCATAAGCCTGGGTGTCAACCTGCTACGGGATGTGGTAAAGAAACCACTATCTATGGGTGCTGATGAGCTTATCCTGTTAGAGGATGAGGCCTTTGCTGATGGTGATAGCTGGTCAACAGCATATGCCCTGGCCATGGCTATCAAGAAGATTGGCGAATATGACCTCATCTTCTGCGGCAGGCAAGCTGCTGACTGGGATGGGGGACAGGTAGGCTCGGGTATTGCCGAGATACTGGGGGTACCCAGTGTAACCCTGGCTAAGAAAATAGACGTCACCGATGGTAAGGCAAGAGTAGAACGGGTAACTGCCGACGGTTACGAGGTCATTGAGGCATCCTTGCCAGCCCTAATTACAGTGAGTAACGAGCTTGGTGAAGCCCGCTATCCTACCATAAGGGGGATTATGGCCGCCAAGAAGAAGGAGCCCATTGTCTGGAAGCCAGCCGATATCGGGGTTGAGCCTGCGCAGATTGGTGCTACTGGCCGACGTACCAAGCTACTCAAGTTATTCCAACCAGTTCGCGAAGGCAAATGTAAGATTATAGAAGAGGAAAGCCCCGAAGAGGCCGCGGTTAGTCTAGCCCTGAAACTTAGAGAGGCAAAGATACTATAAAAATCTGGGGAATAAGATTTTTGGACATTTCACCTATAGCTAAGGAGGTAAATCTATGGCTGAATACAAAGGTGTTATGATTTTTAGTGAGGTCACTGAAGGCAAGCTCGCCCCTATTACCACCGAGCTATTAGGCTGTGGAAGAAAGCTGGCTGATGACCTGGGACAGGAATTATGCGCAGTATTAGCCGGCAGTGATATAAGCAATCTGGCTCAGGAAGTAATCGCCTTTGGTGCCGATAAGGTATATGTAGTTGATGACCCGCTGCTTAAAGACTACCAGACTGATTCCTATGTGTTAATCATGGAAAAGATAATAAAACAGGTTATGCCCCAGATTCTAATTCTGGGGCAGACGTCTACCGGGCGCGACCTGGCACCCAGGCTAGCCTTCAGGCTGGAGACAACCGCTGCTATGGACTGCGTAGAATTGGCTATTGACGCCGACTCAAAGCTAATGCGTCAAACCAGACCTGTCTATGGAGGCAATGCTCAGGCCATTATCACCAATGAGACCTACCCTCAGATAGCCACCGTCAGAGCCAAAGCAATGTCACCTCTGGAGCGAGATACCTCGCGAAAAGGAGAGGTCATTACTATTGAAGCTGGCTTGGACCCGTCAGCCATAAGGACTAAAGTTCTGGAGAAGGTATCTGAGGAGGTAGAAGGGATAAAGCTGGAAGACGCTGCAGCGATAGTCAGCGGAGGCAGAGGTATCGGCGGTGCCGAGGGTTTCAAGCAGCTGGAAGAGCTGGCCAAATTACTGAATGGAGCGGTAGGTGCCTCCAGACCTGCCTGCGATAACGGCTGGGTACCCGACGGCTTACAGGTAGGGCTTACCGGTAAGATTGTTACCCCTGACCTCTACATTGCTATAGCCCTCTCTGGCGCCAGCCAACATATAGCTGGCTGCTCTGGTTCCAAGAATATCATCGCCATAAATAGAGACGCTGAGGCCAATATCTTCAAGGAGGCCCACTTTGGCATAGTCGGGGACTGGAAGAAGGTAATACCCGCCTTTACCGAAAAGGTCAGGGAACTCCTGGGTGGCTAGAGTCAAGCTTTCTCGGCTTGCTTTTCCGCAACAATCTTCTGGGCAATGTGAGACGGCGTCTCCTCATAGTGACTAAATTCTACGGTATAGCTGCCTCTACCCTGAGTTATTGACTTAAGGTCAATAGCATAACGCAAAATCTCAGCCAGTGGTACCTGCGCCTCAAGAACATTTACATCTCCCTGAGGGTTCATTCCCTGCACCCTGGCTCGTTTGGTGTTAAGGTCACCGATAATATCACCGGTGAGGCTCTCGGGGACGGTTACTTTTATATTCATTATCGGTTCAATCAGAATGGGCTGTGCCTGAGATAATCCCTTTTTAAATGCCCCGGCGCCGGCAATTTTGAAGCATATCTCCGAGGAGTCTACCGGATGAAAACTGCCATCATATACCGTCGTCTTTATATCAACCACGGGATAACCGGCTAAAACTCCCTCATGAAGCGCCTCACTAACCCCCTTCTCTACAGCCGGAATATAATTTCTGGGGATAGCCCCACCCACTATCCTGGAAGCAAACTCAGGAGCGCTGCCACGGGGCAGTGGCTCCAGCTCCAGTAAGACATGCCCATATTGACCATGCCCACCCGTCTGCTTTTTATGCTTATACTCAGCATTAGCTGAAGTAGTAATCGTCTCTCTATACGGCACCTTTGGTGTAGTCAACTCCACACCGACACCAAACTTACGCAGCATCTTCTCAGCGGCTGCTTCGAGGTGAGTCTCACCGAGCCCGGATAGAATGGTTTCACCGGTACCGGCATCTCTATGTACCTGAAGAGTAGGGTCCTCCTCTGACAGCCTGGATAAGGCTGCTCCCAGCTTATCTAAATCAGCCTTGGTCTTGGGATACACTGCTTCACTAAATATCGGCTTGGGGAACTGGATGGGGACAATTTTCATCGGCTTGGCCTGGCTGCATAATGTATCGCCGGTATTGGTCAAACCCAACTTGGCTACTGCCCCTATGTCACCGGCCCCCAGTTGAGACACTGGTTCTTGAGTCTTGCCTCTCAAAATAAACAATTGGCCGATACGTTCAGCTTCACCCTGTGTCGCATTCCACACTTGAGAATTACTATCAATAGCACCGGTGTAAACCCGGAAGTAGGTAAGCTTACCAACATATGGGTCAGCACTGGTCTTAAAAACCAGGGTGGCTAATGGAGAATCCTGGTTTGGCTCAATCGTCTCCTGTTTATCTGAATCACGGGCAATAAGTACCTTTCGCTCCTTAGGTGATGGCAGATAGCTATGTATCGCATCTAAAAGCAGGCCAACCCCTACATTCTGTAAAGCCGAGCTGACCAAAACCGGCACAATCTTGCCACTGACGACGCCCTGTCGCAATCCGGTTTTTAACTCCTCCAGGCTGAGTTCTTCGCCCTCTAGATACTTCTCAATAAGCCGGTCATCAGTTTCAGCCGCTGCCTCTACCAGCTTTTCACGAAAAGAATTAGCCTGGTCTTGTAGTGATGAGGGTATCTCCACCTCCTTGGCGGGAGAACCGGTGTAGCTTTTCATTGTTAGCAGGTCAACTACCCCTTGAAAATCTTTATGGGCGCCTACAGGTAACTGTAATGGTATACACTTAGCGCCAAACCTTGACTGAATCTGTTCCAGAGTTTTATAGAAGTCAGCATTCTCGCGGTCCATTTTATTAACCAGGATGAGACGAGAAAGGTTAGCTTCCTGGCTGTATGTCCACACCTGCTCAGTGCCAACTTCAACACCAGAGGCAGCACATACCACAATCACTGCCCCTTCACTGACCCTTATTGCCGCCTTCACCTCTCCAACAAAGTCAGAATAACCCGGGGTATCAATAAGGTTAATCTTGGCGCCCTGCCACTGGCAGGGAAGCATAGCCAGGTTGATGCTGATCTTTCGCTTTACCTCATCAGGGTCATAATCTGAGGTGGTGGTGCCCTCATCCACCTTGCCCAGGCGGTTAATCTCCTTGGCAGTAAATAAGATTGCCTCTGCTACCGATGTCTTACCCGCACCACAGTGAGAGAGTAAAACAACATTGTGAATAGTATCTAACCCGTGTGGTCGCATCAAATCACCTATCCTCTCTAACTTATTACTGTTGATATTATAATAATAGTCAGCAGGTACGACAAGTAACCACAAAGAGATAACCCTGTAATCTACTCAAAAGCAACGAGAGCGGGATATACTGCAGTGATAGCCGCTTTACTCCTCTGCCCAGGCGTCCTTATCAATAAGGGGAACGAAGCGGCAACCGCCCAGATTTTGAACTACATTCTTCTTCCGGTGCCTGGTTATTTTACATAACTCCTGCATATAACGAGAGCCTATAGGAATCACCAACCGTCCCCCGAGAGCTAGTTGAGCTATCAGGTCAACCGGCACCAGGGGAGCACCCGCCGTAACCATTATGGCATCATAAGGTGCCTCACTCTGCCAGCCTAACACCTCACCAGCCAGGTGCACCATAACATTAGTATAACCCAGGCTATCCAGTACCTTCTTAGCTTTCTCAACCAGAGCCGGTAAACGCTCTACGGTAATCACTAGCCGGGCCAGTTCAGCCAGAATAGCCGCCTGATACCCACTCCCCGCCCCTACCTCCAGCACCTTCTCACTGCCGGTAAGTTCCAGCGCCTCGGTCATCAGAGCCACAATAAAGGGCTGTGAAATTGTCTGGCCTA
>Ga0265594_1001871_pt1 | contig 15734 bp, 7 predicted proteins | sample saktaG_11_FD_190147 | JGI IMG/M metagenome (GOLD analysis project Ga0265594, IMG submission 190147) | Saline water microbial communities from Sakinaw Lake, British Columbia, Canada - sak_2011_5_24_80m | ecosystem: Environmental > Aquatic > Non-marine Saline and Alkaline > Saline ... | reverse complement strand
ATGCAAATTCTTCCTGGAATTAATTAGTAATTTTTTTAAAGCATTAACAATTCAAATTCAAAATCTGGATTCATTTCGTTTATACAATATTCTTTCTTTAAGTTAGAAAAAAACCCAGTTTCTATATAATACGATATTTCTTTTGATCCAATATTGTCAGGAAGACAAATTTCACCCTTTTTAGAAATAACATTTCCAATTGTAATAGACTTTATTTTTTTATTTTCAACATTAATTATCACGTTGATACGATCACCTCATCCGATGAATATTCTAATGGAAAAACATCATTTACTGAAATCGCATATTCTCCATCTTGTTTTAATCCCCATCTTGCTTCTTGTAAACCTGTTGCTTCACTATATTTAACAACTTTAGATTTACTTGTAGAAACAGAAGAAGTTGTAAGATTACTTAAAGCAATATATATTTTTCCATATATTTTTTCAGTGCTATCATATGTATCTGGATCAAATCTAGCTGCCATTGGGTATACATCATCTCCTACATTTACTTCGGTTGGAGTGTCATAAACTCCAGTAGAAAGTTTTTTAAAAACTAATACTCCTATTCTTTCTTCCTCATCATTCTCTTCACCGCTTATTGTTGTTAATAAATAATCATCTTTTTTCTGAATAGTTCCTCTATATTTATAAATATTATTTAAAAAATAATCTGGTTCCCAAGTAGAATCAGGATTATTTCTAAAAGTAGAAACAGGAATTACAGAAGTTGTTGTTCCAGAATAAGCTCCAGATGTCTCTACCCATCCGCTCCAATAATTTTTAGAGTCAAAAGCAACATACCAAGGATCCACATTAGATGTATCATAACTATATGGTTTTGCTTTTTTTAAAATATAAAAGATATCGTCATCATCAACATCAAACGCAACAATTCCTCTAATAGGCAAATAAATCAAATCATATGATAACTTTGTTATTGCTAAAATATCGTTCCCATAAGGAACAACATCAGCAGTAAATAAAACAGCAGGATTTGAAGTATCGTCTGAATCTGATTTATAAATAACCTTGATGAAAGGCGTTGTAACAGCGTTTATAAAATTACTTGCCTCTTGGTCCAAAACAAGTGATAAAACGCCTCTATCGCAGGCTATGGGCGTACAACCGCTAAATGTAGTTGTTACTGCTTTATATGTTATAGATATTTTACTAAGATCTACACCTTGAATAGTATAATCAGAAAGATTTTGTCCATAACTTTCATTCCAAGCTTCTAATTCGTGACTAAAAACTAAATATAAAATCCCATAATCGCCATGATCTCCATTATATAAAGCTTTAACTAAATATGGAGCTGTTGTAATCTCGTTTTTGTATGCTCGTTCAGAACCAATAATTCTTTGAAGATTATAATTTTCATCAACTTCAATTATTCTACTTGAATCTTGATCTAAAAGCAATATGTTTCCAGTTCCTAATTTCTTAACACTTGTAACATATCCCGCAATTCCTGCACTTAAACTATTAATTTCTTGATTAACAGTCATTGGTAAAGTAGAAGAACCAGTATATGTTTTAAGAACTGTTCCCCATATTCCTTCGCTTGATTCCATTACATATCCGTTTGTTCCATAAATAACATTTTGAATTTTTCCAACAGCAGCAGAAGAAGTTGTTGCAGACAAATCCATTGTTGCATAATCAACAGAAGATTCTGTAGCAAATGCTATATTGTTTTTGCTTCTATAATTCTCCCACTGTGTTTCAGTAGATACGACAATATCGCCTTCTATTGTATTGGAAGTATAATTCATTGTAATACTATTTAATGTTGGAGTTGATAATCCGTCTGTAGAAGGAAGTAAAACTGCTTTAACAACAATACTTTTTACTTCTTGAAAAGTTGATGGAAAATCAGCACCAGAACTTCTAATTTCTGCACTAGTAAATAAACTTCTAGAAGCTAAGCCAGCAGCATTATTTGAATAAATAATATCACTATTATAATCAGTATCAGGATCTTCTCCATTTGCAGTGCTTGTTCTTTTAATTTGAAAATATAAAACAGGGTCAGAAGCAGCAGATGCAGTAGAACCGCTCCAAGAAAAAGAATTAAAATTAACAGAAGTTCCAAAATTAGCTACCATATCTTCAACTTTATTTTTATCTACATCAGAACGATATGCGTCAGTAACACCTAAAGTTATTTTTTCAATATCTACAATCATAGAAGATTCTAAATAATTTGTCAAACTTGTTGAAACATATGCAGTATCCATATCTGTAGGATTGTCTTCTGTTGATAATTTAGATAAAGTATTTCTTTGACCTTGAGGGAAATAAATATTTGCAGAAGCATAACTTCCGTCATCATCAAAAGAATAATTAAATGAATAATTATTAGAACCAGCACTATCGTTTTTTGAATATAAATAAAGTCCAGTAACATTTTGTATTGCAGTAGAAAATGTAGGTTCCGATAAACTTCCACTAACAGCAGCTGTAACTTCTGCGTCAGTCATTAAAGTTTCTGTGCTTATTCCGCCACCTTTTATTGCATGACCTACAAGATAATCTAAATTACCAGATGTTAAAGTAGCAGATATAGTAGTTTTAGCTGGAAGAGTAGAAGTTGCAGTTTGAGTAACAGAAGCAAAAAGACTGTTATCTCTATTACTAATAAAATAAGTAGCAGAAGGTGGATCATATTTATAAAAATATCTATTACTACCAATTGTTACTTCTACAATAAGATCTAGACTTATATCTGGTGCCCATTCTTCATCAAAATCATTTTCAAAAGTATCAAAGTTACTATAATCTTCTACTAAATTGGTAGTTCTGTTTCTAATATAACTAACCTGTGTAAGAGCAAAATACACAGTATTATCTGTTGTCATATCTATTCCAGTTGTCCATATTGTATTTGCAGAACCACTATTAACAATAAAATCCCTTAATCCTCCATGTTTATACTCTTCATCTACAGTAAAAGTAACCATATCGTCAGAAGAAGAAGTTCCTCTTCTGTTATTTACAGTTGAAACATTTGCTGAATATATAGAAAAATTTGATTCACTTATTGGAGTTATTGCAGTTACTTCTCCGTTGTTTTTTATTTCACCTTGTTCATATGAATGTCCAGTTGGTTCATCGTCAACTAATTCTTTATCATGTAAAGTCGTAGTAACGCTGGACTGAACAAGAGTAACTGTTGTTGGATTATCTCCTGTGATTGATACATAATTTTCATCGTAAGTAGAACCGCCAATATCGTTTATTGTAAAATCTCTATTTGTTTTAATAACATGTTGATTTGATTCCATAGAAGGAACATATCTTCCTCGAATTCTATGATTTGTATAGTCTATTTCTGCATTTGTGTTATTAACATCAATAAATGAATCTGAACTAGATAATTGATTATTTCCTATTCCAGGTATGATTGATATAAAGTTTTTAAAATAATCATCCATATCGCTCCATACATGTTTTAAAGACAATATTAACTGTAGAAGATTACTAGTCATTAAATCACCAAATAATGTTTTATTTACATTTTGAAACTTCTCAATAAGTCCATCAAGTTCAGTATGTTTTAATGTTCCTATATCACTTAAATCATCATGACTCATAGAAAATCTTGATTTATTAAATGTTCCACTAGTCACTTTTGAAGCGGATAAATCTTCAATATTTGCTGCTGAAAGAATTCCTTTAACATGATTTGATAAGTCAATTTTATCTGGTTCTCCAGGTGCTCCACTGTGAATATGATTTGAAATACTTTCTAATAAATATCTTAATAAAGCAAGCTCAACTCTTCCAGAATCACTTGATGTATCAATGTCTTTTATTTTTCCATTTGTGTTTATTGTTACTTTTCCAAGAAGTAAAAAATCAGAAGTTTCTTGAAGAACTGTGGATGAAGTTATTTGTCCAAATGCAGTATGAGGAGTGCTAGAAGTAGCTTGAATATAAATATAATATACAGTATCTTGTTCTTCGCTATAATCAAAACTTTCTATAATTGAATCAGCATTTGTAGCGGAAGCCATATTCATTACTACTCCACTTCCAGGAGTAATTATTATAGATTTTCTATCAGAATCATCTGTGTTAAGAGTTATTTCCCAACCAGAAATTATTCCGTCTCCAAGAAAAGTAAACAAAGCTTCTAATTGTTTATCTATTGTTGTATAACGAATTCTTTCCATCGGTTCTGTAATCGGTTCCGATGAATAGATATAAGGTAGACGATATATGGAACTGTAAGACGGTGACATTTTTATAACTCCTTATTACGTTTCAATTATCCTGCAAATTTATTATTTTTTTTCCAATTTTCTTCAGCCAACATAGGCTGTAAGTTTTCTAACGCCCAACTCTTTTTAAAACCTTCGTCTTTTATACTTTTATATTTAAACCAAGAATCTGGTACAACATGATCTATATGCCACTTCCTTCCATAATTTTTCCAATTCATTTCTGGTTTGAATTTACTTTCTAAATGTATCATTAAATCATCAATAGTATATGGAAGTATATCTTTAAATGTTCTTTTATTGTTTTTACTACTTAATCTTCTTTTTAACTTTCCCCTTATCCCTTGAGCTATTGATTTCTTAACTCGATATTGTGGATGAGAATTTGCATGTTTTCTTAAAGATTCGTTTATTTTATCTCTGTTCTCTTTTCTATATTTTTTCTCTCTCTTTTTTATTTTTTCTTCGTTCTTTTTGTACCATTTTTTTCTAGTTTCTATCCCTTTTTTAATTTGTTTATCTGTTCGTTTTTTATATATCTCTCTACTTTTTCTTTTTGTTTCTTCATGATCTTTATAATATCTTTCTTTTGTTCTTATTTTTCTCTTATTTTTAAATTCTTCATCGTTTTTATGATTTTCATACCAATCTTTGGCTTTTTTGTCTATTTTTTCTTTGTTTTTTTTACTATATTCTTTACTTATTTTTTTATATTTTTCTGGATTTTTTTCTATGTTTTTCTTTACTCGTTCATTAAAACAATTTTTACATTCTCTTCTATATATTCCTTCTTTCCTTTTATAAAAAGAATTTATTGTTTTATTTTCTTCACATATACTACATTTTCTTGTTTCAATTTCTTCTGACATATCTTTAATTCCTTTTTTTAAGATGCGATCATGTTAGAAGAATCGCCACCAATTGCGAAACCATCACTGTCTCCTTTTTCTGAGACATTTGTATAATAATTGTTAACTCCAGAAACTTTATTTAAAGCATCCCCAGTATTAAACCAATTCCCTTCAGCCCATACACGGTTTTCTTTTGAAGCAGTGTTTTTTATCATATTTTTAATTAATTCTAAATCATTTTGTGATAACATCTTTTTCTCCTTTACTTATGAACAGCAGTTATTATTGTTGTATATTTTCCTCTAAAATCTTCTGCAAATCTATTAACATTTCCACTAACAGACATTACTCTAAAGTTTAAATATGTCATATCGTCTGATATTGGAGTTCTTGTAGTATAATGAGATCTATCATCTGAAGCAGGAAAAACAATTTGAATAATATCAAACGGTCTTATCATTGGTCTTCCAAAAATTGTAAAATTAACTTGATAAGAAGCTTGAAAGATATGTTTTGACATTCTGTCTCTATAATTAGCAACATGTTCTCTATCCCCAAAAGCTGTTTCAGTTTGTCTTATTGGTTTTCTATATCCAATAAAGTCAGCAGATGATGGATCTTCAATGGAGTCAATATCAAATGCAAGATTATCAATAAAGATTGCTCCTACTTGTTTATCAAATGACATAATTTCTAAATTAGTAAATTGATCTGCAAAAACTTTATTTATTGTAAAATCATTATATGGTCTTAAAAAAGGATTGTTTGTTTTACTTCCATCTACATAAAAAGTAAAAGAAGGAGCTGAAGTTTGTAAATCTTCTAAAACTGCATGTCTGTCATAGCCATCTCCTCCTCGACCTCTAGTGCTTGTTGCGTTTAAATCTGTTAAAACAATTCTTCCATCTGGATTAGGTCTTATAACATGCCAAAATTGTTTAGCTACTCTTTTAATTGCTTCATACAAACTAGAATTTACATCAAATTTCCATTTTGGGTCTGTGAAAGTATAACCAGCTCCTAAACAATTTGTTTGAGCAGATTTAGATTGAACTAAAAACAAATTTCTAGGTAAACCGCTTAATGTACATACATGATAAAAAACATCATCAACATTCATTCCATCATAAAATGGACTATTTATTATAGGATAATCTTCTAACATTTGAATCTTGTCATAACAATTTAATGTTAAAGTATCTTGAGCATATGTTTGTTTTAATGGTCCAGCTGTCATTAATCCTGTAAATATTAAAACTTTTGTATCATCAAATTCCCAACCTTGTCCTCCTGGTAGATATGGCATTTGGTTTGAATTTGCTAATGTTGGGTTTGCAGACCAAGTATTTCCATATGGATCAGTAGCACTCATAGCAGGATCAAAAACATTTCCTCCTTCCCATCCTAAATATACTTTTATTTCTGTAACACCATTTTGTAATAAATTTAACAATTTTTGTCTTGTATTTATATTAGAACCAAGATTTCCATATTCATTTCCTCTACCAAGATGTTCTGATTTTGGAATTAATACATTAATATCAAAAGTACTTCTTACAGTTTGTAGATCCGAAGCTACAGTATTATATGACATATCTAATATTAAACTAGAAATATCTGTAATATCTTGTGCTGGAGGTATAGGATTTTCATGCTTTCCTCTTACTCTCCATATTATAGGAGATGCAAATCTTTCTGATGTTCCTGCTACGTTTTTTCCAATTGTTGGTTTTTTACAATTAAGTCCTATTTCTAAAATTACTGTTTCCATAACAATTGCTTCACCATGTTTGTTTTTTACATCAAATCCATAATCTTTGAGCACAGTTCCTGATTGTTTTGCTCTATCTTTACTGTTTGGTTGTCTTAGTTGAGTCCATACAATTCCTTCTTTAGGTCCAAAAGAATATCTATCATATGGATTATCGCTAGCAGCTATCATCATAGAAGTATAAGAACCACTTAATCCTTCATATCTTATAGGAACTATATCCATTCCAAAATCACATTCTCTTAATTCTCCTATTTCATCTGCTGAATTAGAAGCAAATGGAATTGCAAAAAAATTATTAAATCTAGGTGTTATATTTCCTTTCTTTTTATAAGAGTATAAATCATGCCATCCAGCTCTCATCATATTTGTTGAACCATTAGGAAAATCAACTCTTTGTTGAATTGGTCTTGTTGTTAATAAACCATCTGTTCCTTGTCTTCTTCTTCCTTTATCATAAATATCAAATTCTAATGGATTAAATGACATCCTGTGTTTAAACCCTCTACCCATAATACAAACTTTGCTAGCTGGAACAAAAAAGTTTTCATATACTTTAGACGTTTCTTTAGATATGTTAGTTAATGTATTTTGTGGAAATATCCAAGCTTCAGTTCCTAATTCTTTAGATCTTATTAAAAGTTGATTTTTAACAACATAAAATTCTAATCTAAAATATTTTTCTTCATCTGTTAAAGTCCATTCCGCCATTTCACTAGCAATAAATCCATTACTGTTAAAAAGAGAACCTTTATGTGTTTTTTCTTCAGGATCTGGAGTTCCATCTTCTTTTCTACCACCATGATCCCAAATAAAAGGGGTTCCATTTATAGGAAAAACAATATCATAAGGTCCATGATGATTTAAACTACCTGAATTTCTAACATCGTCTGTATCTGCATATTTACTAGAATCTTTATTAGATTGATACCATCCTATTCTAACCGCAAAATAAGCTCTAACTTCCCTTCCGTATCTATGATATCTGCTATAAGATTCGTTATCTTCAGCGTTCATTGTAACTGTTCGTTCTTTATGAACATCTATCCAAAAAGATTGATTCGTGAAGTTTCCATATTTCTGAATCATAAACCATTCAACATTATCAGCTGCTGAACTTTGCCATAACCAATTTATTGTTTTTTTTGCTCCTGGAGGAGGAGAACTTACAATATTTTTAAATTCTGGACCATTGTAATCAGCTCTTGGAATATCTGAAGGTCTTTTAAAATCTGCTGTTCCTTGATCTACAAAAGAACTTTTATCTTCTTGCATTTGTTGATGCATAGTAGGAATTGGAACAAAAACTCTTCTTTCTATTTCTTGTATGCTTTCTTGCTTTCCTGTTCCTGGATGTTCTGTTGTATATTCCCTTCCTTCGGGTAATATTGCTCCTTCAAAATAATTGCTACGATTAACCATCAATGGTTTAACCATAACAGCTCCTAATTCTGGGAAAAAAGCAACATTTTCGTTTATTATATTATAAGGACTATAATCTCTATGAAAATCAGCAATACTCATATCGAATTCAGGATCTGGACCAATATATTGTTGAGATCTTTTACTTACTATAACTTTATAAGTAGGAATTCCAACATGTTCTCCGTATTTCCAAGTAGTAAGTGACATATGATTCCCTTATATTTTTGTAAAGATTTTCCAATCTGTATCTAAATTAACAGATCTCAACGATTTTACTTTCAAATTAATATCATAATAAAACAAATAACAAATTCCAGACAAAGACCATTGAATTGAAACCATTTGCTCAGAATCAAAAGAAGAAGTATTATGAACCGCATTTACATTAATATATTCTAATAATTCTTCAAAAATTGTATTTGGATCTCCAACGATCAAAACTGGTTTTATGCTATTTAATAATTCTTGACTTATCTTTAAATTACCTTCTTCTTTTTGTAATCCTACAACAGTTAATGCAGAAGGAATGAAGTAACCTAATAATTTATCTTTTGTTGTAATAAAAATATAAAGAGTATCATCTGTTATAGTTGGATATGAAACAGTTAATGAAACAACCTCTTCATAATCAAGTATCTTTTTCAAATTAGAATCTTCATCTAATAAATTTATTTTTACATCATTCCAACCACCAGTAAGACCTCCCATTTCTCCTATTTTATCTGAATAAATTATTTTTATTTGTTTGTCTGTTTCTGTTATTACTACTGCCCAAAAAGTTCCATCTTCTTTAGACGTTACTGAGAACAAAGGAGTTCCACCATTAAAAACTCTATATATTCTAGATTTGTCTTCAAATACTTGTTTCCAAGATTCTATGTCTGTATTTGAAACAAGATCAAAAACGGTATCTTCACTACTTACTTCAGAAGATAAATAACTGGTTTCATCAGTTCCTTTCGGGAGATTAAATAATAATTCTCTTGGAATAATAAGCATATCTATAGTTTTTTCACTTTCATCAAAAACAAACAATCTATAATTATCGTCTTTTGAATCGTTTAAGCTTAGTAAACTATTAAACCCAATATTGCTTTCATAAATCGTTATAGCGTCTTGAGATTTATGTTCTAAATTTTTAAAATTAGGTCTATTCCAAACATATCCATCATTTTTGCTAATTAACATTTTTATTTTTTTGTTTGAATCTGATAAATAAAATAATAAATATTCTCCATGAAATGTTTTGAAAAGATTAGGCATTCTACCATTTATAAGAGATGAAGCGTATTTTCCTCTTACTGCTGTAATTAAACCCGCTTTTGAATCATCTGGTATTCTTATTGTAAGCGTATCTATCCCAATAGTGTTGGGGAGTCTGGTATAAGATTGCTCTTTTGTCTCTCCTGTTAAAGTCTTATATTTATGTGCTGCAATTATTTCAAACAAGGATTTTCCAGAAGAATCTTCATAACCAAATTCTGTTCCATTTGATTTAAACATTTTAACAGGTTCTGAAAAACCTAATTCTCCGTCTCCAGGTTCATAATCTATGTCTAAACCTATTAATAATTTCTTTCCATTTCTAATATCAACAAGAACACTAGACGCAGGTATCCCTACATACAAATCTTTATTATCATTTAATATTTTAGAAGCAATAGAAATATCTTCTCTTAGACTATCTCTAATATATGAGCTGTTTTCATCGTCTTTGTTTTCTAAGAACTCATTATCATTTCGTGTTTTAAATTCTATAAAAGAAAATTTTTGACTTAAATTATTATCTTTATTATATACTAATGTTAATCTGTTTGTTGTATCATCTCTTACAGAAGCTATAACATTAACTGTCTCGTCTATGTAATCAATAGGAGGTTCAAATCTAACAGTAGAGGTTTGAACAAAAGGAGCTGCATTTGTATTAGTTATATTCCCAATAATTCTATCTATAGAAACTAAAGTTCCAGTTGATTCGTCTTTATCTAACATTTTGTGAGAAAGATCATCATCTTTTGCAAAATAATCTACATAAAAATAAGGACTATTAACATCACCTGTTATTCTTGACGAAGAAATAGTATCTTGACTTGATACTGTTGAAGTAAAATACCAAGACTTGTCTCCAGTTAGTGTTTTAAAACCATAAGTTGGACAAATATAATGAATATGATTATTTGATTGAACACTTGGATTTGTATAATCACATTCTACCCTTTCTACGCTTGTTGTTCCTCCAGAATTAACTTTTATGTTTTTTATTATAGGATGATGTTCAAAAGTCCCATTTGTTGAATATCTTCTGATTTCTAAATAATCACCTTTTTTCAAAGGTAATACAGAATTCCATTTTTCATTATTTGGGTCATCTGTAATATTTATAAATTCTGCTGTTACTGTGTCTTTCTTCAAATTTATAGGATCTTTGAAAAGAATAGTTCCTTCTTTTGGAATTACTCTGCAATCATTTAAACCTATTTCTGTATCAAAAGTATGAGTTTTTATTGTATCTCCTACTTTTACTAACATAACCCAATTCTTTTCACTCCATGTAAAAAGATATTTGTTTGCTCCAGATAAATCTGTTTCTTTTACTGCAAATTTATCATATGAAACAAAAATATTAAATATTTTTCCATAATCTTCTTTATTTGATGTTTTTTTATGTTCACAAATAAATTTTTTGATATTTCCTAATTGAATTCTTACTCTATTACTATTTGGATTAATGAATGCAATAGCACTTCTAAATCTCCATAACGGTAATGGAGTATCTATGTCTATTGTTTTATATCTAATATCATATTCACATAATCCTATTCTTGCTTGTTCTTCTGGGGTAGCAGCAAATGATATATAACTAGGAGGAAGAACCATATCAAACTCTATATTATAAAAAAAGATTTCTTTATCTCTTTTTTCGCTTCCTTCATTTAAATTAATAACAACATGCTTTTCATGTGGTTTTAATTGAATTTCTTTTGTATATCCTTCAAAAACAAAATCTCCAATAGTTTCTTTGTAAACAACTTCTTCTACACTTGATATTTCAAAAATAAAATCTTCAACATTCTCAACTAAAGGAGAAATAGCATATCTTCTATCTTCACCTACCGATGTTCCTCCTATGCTTTTAAAAGGTTCAGGAACTAAAGAGTTATTATCACCTTCGCTTCCTAAAGTAACATTATTTCGAATTACAACAATAATATTTTCTTTTAATAATGTTGTTATATTTTCCATAAAAAAAGTTACTGTTGTTTCAGATAATCTATACCATTCTATCATATCTTGTGCGATTTGACTTATATTATAAAAAGCTCCAGAAATTAATTGTATTATACTATCATAAGAAAAATCAAAATATGGATTTACTTCAGGAAGAATTTTAAAAATATATTCTGGATAAAAAAGTCTTCCTTGAAATTGAAAGGTTTCAGTTGTAGGAATTTTTTCATTAAAATTTGTATGAGAACCTTTTTCAAGATATACTAAAATTTCATTATTTTCATCTCCATTTATATGAACATATAAAAGATAATCCCCAGAATCTAAATTATCTACTTGATTTATAGTTCCTATAAAATTATATAATTGTCCTATTGGACATTTTTTTCTCCAATAACGCATTTCAGAAGGAATATTTCCAAGAAAGTTTCCTGCTGATTCATCAGAAGTAATTGTTTCGTTTGCTGTATATAAACTAAGAATTCTATCTATTGCTCTTTCTTCTCCTTCTGTAAATTCTTTCATTACTTCTATACATTGTTCTGTTAAAACATTTGCATTTAATATATTTGTAGTTCCTTCAGAACCATCTATTATTATATGTCCATTATCATCTCCTTTCGTTATATTAAGAATATTATCTTCTGTTATTTCTTGATTAGGTGTTAAAAAATTTAAAAAATCAAACACATAACAAGAAAACCCGTCTTTTTCTCTTAAAAGTATAGCGTCATCTGATCCGAATATATCTTTTGCATCTCTAAAAGATTTTGTACGATTTGAAATTCTTATATAAGGAAATAAAGAAAAATTATCTTTGTCTTCTACTGTAGAAACAAATCCAACAGAATCTGCAAAAGGAGGTTTGTTCCAAGTTAAGATATCGCCATCTTCTTTTAATTCTGCACCAATTGCAAACTTATGATTTTCTTGAAAAATCCCTAAAACAGAAACAATTCTATCAGCTGGTTTTCTATATTCTGCACCTTCTTCATAATCTTCAATATCAGATTGAGCAACAACTCCACAACGAACATTAACTATTGTAGAAACATAATCAAATTCTCCTATTTTATAATCTAGTTCTAATTTAGAAGTTGCTAATCCAACTTTAGAAGATTCAAATGTTCTTGAAGTAAGTATTTCTTTTTTGTTTACAATACTTTTTTGTTGTTTAAAATTTGTATCTGATAATATTATTAAATTATAATCATAATCTTGATATTCGCTTGAGCTGTTTATATCAAACTCAAATTCTTTTTCTATAACTCCTTTTATGACTTGAACTCCATCTATGTATTTTCCTAAAAAAGAAACAAAGAGTTCTTCTAAAGAAGGAGTGTGAACATATTCTACTTCTGTATTAGCAAGATTTGTAAGAAAAGTTTCTATTTCATCAAAGGACATTACTCCTCTATCTTTTAAAACTATTTCACTTTTACTTTCATCTAATTGTAATGTTCCAGTAACTAATACTTCTATTTTTGCTTTAAAAGTATATAAACGAAATCTACAAGTATCTAAATCAATAAATGGCGGAAGAAAAGTATCAAAAGAATCCTTTAAACTATTATAAAAATTAGACATTAACTTTTTTTCTTCAGCAACAATATAAAAAGTTGTATTTTTTACAACAGTGTTTTCTTCATATGAAACAGTATTATAATCTAATAATTTAGAATTAATAGTTCTATAATTTGAAGCAAGAACATCAGTAGCTGCTAAAGTAAATGCTTGTCCTATTAAAGTAGCTGCAAGTCCTACTTGAGAAACACTAAATCTTGTTGAACTTCTAATTAAAGTTCTTTCTTGTGCTTCGTCATTTAAGTTTCCATCTAAAATATCAAACATTAAAAACAAATCTTGAAGAGCAAAAGAAGAAGGCGCAGGGAATTGAATAAAATTCATAGAAATTAATGGATTAAATGAAGCTTCCCAACTGTTTACAATGTTTCCTATTGTTCCATCAATATAATAAGAAAATTGCAGTGCTTGAGAAGGAACTAAACTAGGATGAACACCGCCCATTCCAACTGCATCTCTGTTTAATGCTTCTGCTAGTTTTGCTCTTTCAGGTTGTAATCCATAATATATCCAAGGAGAATAAACTTTTGAAACTACAGCAGCTATTTCAACAATAGCGTCTTCTGCTATTAATCCAAAATCATTTGTATCTATAACTACTTTAGCATATAAAAAACCACTTTCATCATAAAAAAATCCACATTTTTCATCAAGAACACCTTTCCTTTGAGGAAGAGAAGGAGAATTAGAAACATGAACTAAAATATTGTTTAAATAAACTCCAGTATTCCAATCTGTTCTATTTACTGGACCACCAAAGCTTTCTATAAAAGGAACCGTTTCTTCATTAGAATCTATTTTTGTGAACTCTCCAAGTGGAGGATTAAAATATTGTGGTCGTTGACCTGTTAAAAGATATTGAATTGCATCAGATCTAGAATAATTTGGATCTATTGGTTTAAAAACTTCTTCATATTTTTCTAAAGCACCTGAAAATGTAAGAGAATTTGGAATTAAATATTTCGTATCTTGAATAAAAGGCAAATAACTCTTATATGTAATAAGAGGTCCATCGGTTTCTGTTCGATAGGAATAAAATTGATAAGTGAGTCGATTTATAGCCATATAATTTTCTTTTTTTAATACGAGACGAGAGAAAAGATTATATTTTATATTTCTAAAAAACCTAAAAAAAATCCTCTTTACGAAGAAAAAATCCTTGACAAGGACTATTTTTTGTTGTAGAATTATATAGATTATTTAGAAGAAAGGATTGAAAATGTTTAAAACTTTTTCAGAAAGATTTATAGAAAAACATAAAAACTTAATTATTTTTCTAAAACATCTGCAAATGTAAGAGAATTTGGAATTAAATACGTCGTATCTTGAATAAAAGGAAGGTGACGCTCCACGGGGCAAGCCCGTGGCTTCTCCTAAGTTATCTTAGGTTTCTTTTTCTTGTTTCAACAGAACGTGTTTATGTTCCTCCACAAGCATAAATTTCTCTTTGTCCAAGAGTATTTTCTTACCTTCACGTAATATATTAATAGCTGCATTTAAATCTCGATTATGTTTAATGCCACAAATACAAGTCCAAATCCTATCTTTTAAAGTTAAATCTTTGTTCACTATACCACATCCTTCAGAAGAACAAAGTTTACTACTAGGAAACCACTGATCTATTTCAATAAAATGTTTGAAGTTCCAACTACATTTATATTGTAATTGTCGTTTAAACTCAAACCAAGATGCATCTCCTATACTTTTAGATAGTTTGTGATTTTTCATCATACCTTTAACATTGAGACTTTCTAAACAAACGCCATCATACTTGGTTGTTATATAATGTGTTGCTTTGTTCAAAAAATCTTTACGAGAATTTCTTATCTTTCGATGTACTGCTTGTACTTTTTTACGTTGTTTTTGTTTATTATTAGAACCATTTACTTTTTTACTTAATTTACGCTGTGCTTTAGTTAACTCCTTTTCATACTTTTTAATAAAACGTTCTCTCTTAATTTTATCGCCATCTGAAAACATTGCAAAATTTTTTAAACCAACATCAATTCCTACTAAATTGTCTTTTTCAAATTTCTTTTCTTTGACAATAACTTCACATAATACAGAGCAATACCAGTGATCTCCATCTTGTGTTATGGTTATTGATTTTGGTTTTCCTTCCATATTACGATGTTTAATCCATTTTACTTTACCTATTTTGGGTATCTGTACAAAACTTTTACAGACATACCACTTTTGAGGACAATGAAAAGAATCTTTTTCTAATGATTTTTTCTTAAATACTGGAAATCCAATTTTAGGATTAGATTTATGTTCTTTTAGGAATCTTGATAAAGTTTGATTAAGTTGTCTTCCTACTGATTGTAAACTTTGACTAAATGATAAATTTAAAAAATCAAACTCTTTTTTAAGTTTTGGTAATGAAGTTATCATTACATAACCAAAATTAAACTTCTTTTCTTTCTTGTAATATTCAATGTTTTCTGATAGAAGATGGTTCCATAAAAATCTAGTATTACCAGCATGTTGCTTTAAAGCATTATGTTGGTACTCAGTAGGATTTAGACGATATTTGAAACCTTTGTAAACTTTCATCTTATATATTATATTCCAAATTTGTAGTTAAAATACCTTTTTTATTAGTGATTATATGAGGCCAATTCATTCTCGGGGCAAGCCCTAC
>Ga0265594_1001870_pt1 | contig 15735 bp, 14 predicted proteins | sample saktaG_11_FD_190147 | JGI IMG/M metagenome (GOLD analysis project Ga0265594, IMG submission 190147) | Saline water microbial communities from Sakinaw Lake, British Columbia, Canada - sak_2011_5_24_80m | ecosystem: Environmental > Aquatic > Non-marine Saline and Alkaline > Saline ... | reverse complement strand
TCAACCGCGCCGTGCCGTCTTCCTCGAATTCGGCATCCAGGCGGTGGCGTGAGTAAAACGGCCGGACTTCCCACTCTTTGACCCGCAGATTCAGAGCGGCGCCGAACAGAAAACGGTTTTCATCGGTGCCGGAATAATTCGTGATCCTGTCCCGGCGCGGCTGAAGATTGCGCAAAGCGTCGCTGCTTTTGCTGCCCATCAGGCTGGCCGAAAAGAGCAAGCCCTGCCCCCACTGCAGCCGGTAGGCGCCTGCCGTCAGATCCAATCGTTTTCCAATCAGAGGACTACGGAAAGTGACATTGCCATAATCGCAAATGTGAATTTCGTTCTCATCGCGTTCGACAACCAGCCCGGCGTAGCAGCCGCTCAAGGTCCGCATCCGCAGGCGTGACATGTTCCGGCCGATATCCCGGGATGCACCGTTCCTCTTTAATGCGACGTAGTTAACCCAGTTCAGGGATGTGATTCCCCGGTTTTCGAGAGAGATAAACAGGCGGATCACCCCCATCTGTTCCGTCGTAAAAGACAAATCGCGCTGAAACGACTCCCAATCAGCATAGCGCAAATTGCGCCTTTTCAACCGGATCAGATCGACTTTTAATTCCGGCGGCAAGGGCAAATCGAGAAGATCATCCGCGCCGCAACTGTTCCAATTGACGGGATTTTCCAGGAAAGCATCGAGGTATTCGCGGAACTCCTCGATACTCTCTTCCTCACATTCCAGGTAACCTTCCGCCAGCAACTCCTCGACGGACATCTGCCCGTTGAGCGGAAAAGCAAGCCGGCCCAGCAACAAAGATAGAGCAATGGCTTTTATGGTTTTTGGAAACAACATCCGAGATAAAGTGTGGCGGGAAGAGCGCTGTGGTTGAGCAGGGCTGCGTCGAATTGCAGGTGTTTCCACGAACAACGCAGGCCGCAGGCGAAGCGGTCCGGCCGCAACTGCACTCCGAGCAAGGCCTGGAGATTACGCAGAAGATCGACAGCCAGCGCCAGCCGGCTGCTGAACGGGTAGAGCGTGTCCTTGAACAGTTCGGCGTCCACCTCGAGGCGCTTTACCGGAAACCACTGGCAACCGACCGCCATCGTCTCCGGCAGAATATCGGCCGTCCGTTCTTCCCATACGCCATTCAAATTCTGGAGTAGCAGGCTGAAGCGCAATCCGGCATTGACGTAAAATTTAGCGCCCAGCGAAATGCCGTAGGTTCCCAACCCGTCATAGCCGCTAATATGCACCTGATAATAGCGCAGCATGATGCCCGCCGAAATGGCCGGGATCAGCCGGCGGCCATATCCGAGCGCGTAGTTATTTTCCTGGTAGAGGGCGTTACCCAGAGAACGCACGGAGGCCGAAAGGCACATCCGCTCGGTGCGGTTCCAGATTGAGATCAGATCCCAGCAGTGGAGTTCCTTAATGCCGAATAGGTTGGAGTAATCGGCCCGAACCGTAAAGCCGCCCGATTCCAAAAATGCGGCCGGATTCGAGGAGGCGGAATGCAGGGAACAGATCCCGGCCCGGCCCACCAGGTTCGGATTGACCGTCTCGACTTCAAACGCCCCGAAGGCATTTGAAATCGCAATCAGCGTGAAAACCGCGATTCTTTTCACGGCGAAACCTGCTGTTTTTTTAAAAACGTTGTTGCGTTGCGCGTAACCGATGCGACGAGTCCACTCGGGAACTCTCAAACCATCCACAGAAATTTCCGGAACCGAACGAAGGTACCGGCCTGAAAATTCACCCTCAGCCGGTAATTAAAACCGAAGAAACAGGCATTAAACGAATCGAGAATGTCAAATCGCCATCTTCGTGAACATATTTGATCCCCGCTTCGACCCGATCAAAACACCGGATCGAAGCAGGGAATAAGCTACGGATTTCTTTCGATGACGCGAAAAACCTTTTCGCCCGGTTCGGCCATGCGGTATTTTTCCCGGGCCAGTTTTTCGATATGCTTGATATCCGACTCAAGGCGGGCGACTTCCGCATAGAGCGAATCCTGCTCTACCCGCATTTCAGCAATATGCCTGTTGAGGCCTTTTTCCTCGCGGTGCAGCTGGTAAATCTGGTAAAGACCATAATCACCAATCACGATCACCACGACGAAAATGATTGTCAGAAAGAGGCCTCCAAGCAGCCAGTAGAGACGCTGGATGCCTTCCGCAGGTAGCTTGCGCCGGCGTTGAGGATCGGATTTTTTCATTTCAGCGCTTTAAGACCCCAGAAAATGGATTCGTCGCCCAGTTCGTCTTCGATTCTGAGCAACTGGTTGTATTTACAAACGCGGTCTGTGCGGCAGCCGGAACCGGTCTTAATCTGCCCGGTATTGAGCGCCACGGAGAGATCGGCAATCGTCGTGTCTTCGGTTTCACCCGAACGATGCGAAACGACAGCCGTCAAACCATTGCGGTGCGCCAACTGAATGGCTTCCAGCGTTTCGGTCAGCGTCCCGATCTGATTCAGTTTGATCAGGATCGAGTTGATCGCTTTTTCTTCAATGGCGCGGGACAGGCGTTCCACGTTGGTTACTGTCAGGTCATCACCGACGATCTGGATGCGGTTGCCCAGCTCTTTGACCATGTATTTCCAGCCGTCCCAATCGTCTTCGGCCAGACCGTCTTCGATCGAAACCACCGGGTACTTCGTGACCAGATCTTTATAGTAAGCGACCATCTCATGCGAAGTCAGTGCGCGATTTTCGGACTTCAATTCGTACATCTTGGTTTCCGCATTATAAAACTCGGAAGAGGCCGGATCGAGCGTGATGAACAACTCTTCGCCAACCTTATAGCCAGTCTTCTCGGCGGCTTCCAGGATCACTTCGATGGCTTCGACATTGGAGCGCAGGTTCGGCGCAAAACCGCCTTCATCGCCCACGGCCGTGTTAAGGCCTTTCTTCTTCAGGACGGATTTCAGCTGGTGGAAGGTCTCCACGCCCATGCGCAAGGCTTCGCGGAAACTCTGCGCGCCGGCAGGGAAAATCATGAATTCCTGCAGATCGACGTTGTTGTCGGCATGGCTGCCGCCATTGAGTATATTCATCATCGGCACCGGTAGGACGCGGGCATTAACACCGCCGATATACTGATACATCGGCAATCCGACGACTTCAGCCGCCGCTCTGGCGACCGCCAACGAAACGCCCAGCGTGGCATTCGCGCCGAGTTTGGCTTTATTCGGGGTACCGTCAATCTCGATCAGGGCTTTATCGAGATACGCTTGATCCAGAACATCTTCGCCGATAATTTCGGGGGCGATGATATCGTTCACATTTTGGACAGCCTTCAAAACGCCCTTGCCCAGGTAACGTGATTTGTCGCCATCGCGTAGTTCGACGGCCTCATGCTCGCCGGTCGATGCGCCGGACGGCACTGCGGCTCTTCCGTAATAACCGCTCTCGGTCAGAACCTCGACCTCTATGGTTGGGTTGCCGCGTGAATCCAGAATTTCATGTGCATGGACTTCTATAATCGTACTCAAGAAACACCTCCGTTGTTCGTTTATTTAGTCTGATGATTATCCATAACAACCAGTGAATTTAGGCAGGTCGCGGCATATTGTCAATGAAAGGACCCGGATAATTCGTTCATTCCCACGAAAGGCCGGGCATTTCGTGATGATCGGAGTATCTTCGCCGTCTTCAAGGAAATTTTCCCTAAATTTGGACGAAAGGCTCACGGATGATAGATCGGTACGAACTTGCCCAATTTCGGATGAAACACTAACAGTGGGGAAAGAGCCCCTAAAGGATCCCTGAAAAATGCAAATCCGATCATAGTTTTATCGGCATAATAATCCCACAGCCATTGCCAGTTGGCCAGCGCTTCTTCCCGGCTCGTTCCATACTCGCTATGCTCCATCTCGGCATAAAGTTTTCCGTGGATACGAAGTCCTTCCCGGCGTTCGTCGCTCGGCTCAATGGTATCAACATACTGTTGAAGCATCCTTTCAAGATACCATCTCTTTTTGCATTCGAGGTAACTGTCGCATCTGTTCATAAATTCGGGGTCACCGAAAATTTTATCGATTCGCGTATCATTACCTTTTTCCCGAAACAGCGTATCGCGATCATGCAGAATACAGAATTCCCAAGTTACGGGCTCGTTCCAGCTGGTGATATGCAGGTTCAGCACGACCGAATCGGCCACCGAATCGCCGGTCAGATCGACATTTCGGATGATCGTTGTATCCAGACCGGCTGTGTCTTCTTCGCTAACAATCGTCGTGTCCAAAGTAACGGCTTCTTTCTTTTTCATCCCGGGTATCGCCGGCGACCGATCGGTCACTGTTACAGAATCCACTCTTTCAGCAGGCTTCGCTGCTTTCTTTTCACACGTTTGAAACAAAACAATCATCAGAAAAAACAGAACCATGCCACGATTCATTTTCCCACTCCTATGCAAACTCGTTAACAAAGATTACAAAACCTGGGCAACTGATGCAATACTTTTTACCCGGCATATTGCTGCCTGCGCCGGAAATATCCGGAGAAAATCTTTTGACATCCCGATGACATGCCCGTAAATTCCATCCGATTTAAGCGAGGGTTTATGTCTTTATCCATTCAGAAATTCAGACCGGAATTCACCGACAAATGGGATAAGTTCGTCAAAGAGAGCGTCAACGGAACCATGTTTCATACGCGTAAATTTGGATCCTATCACCCCGAAGGCCGCTTCCAGGACAACTCCTATATGTTCATGCAAAAGGATGAAATTTTCGCCCTCTTTCCGGCCGTGCGGGGCCACTGGTACGACAAGGAAACCCTGCAATCCCATCGCGGCGCCAGCTACGGCGGTTTCGTCTTCAGGGAGGGCTTGCCCATCGCCGACGCGCATGTCCTGGTGGAAATGCTGATCCGGCAGGCTAAAAAGGAAAGCCTCGAAAAAATCATCATCACTCTGCCGCCGATTATCTACAACCACCGCCTGTCGAATTACATCGACTTCGCCCTGATCCGCAACGGTTTCGACTACGTCAAGCGCGAAGTCTCCAGCATCGTCTGCATCGAGAACAACATAGACGACAATGTCCGCAAGTTCAAGCAGACCAACCGCACCGCCTTCCGGCGCGCCATGCGACTCGGCGTGGAGGTGCGTAAATCCGAAGAGTATGACATTTTCTATCAGATCCTGAAGAAAAACCTGAAAATCCGCCACGGCGTGCAGCCGACCCATACACTCGAAGAATTGATCCGGCTGAAAGATATGTACCCGGACGAAATCCATCTTTTCGGCGCCTATGTCGGCCTGGAGATGGTCGCGGGCGTCGTGATGTTCGACTGCAACCAGGATGTCTCGCTGGCCTTCTATATCAGCCACAACGAGGAGCGCCAGCAGTACCGCGGCGTCAATCTCCTTTTTTATCATATCATCAACAATTGCATCGAAAGAGGCTTTAAGTATCTCGATTTCGGTATCTTCACTGTCGACATGGAACCCAATTTCGGTCTCGGCCGTTTCAAGGAAGGTTTCGGGTCCAGCGGAATTCTCAGAGATACGCTTTACCTGGATTTATAAGGAATCTGGATACACCCATTCTTGTTCCAATTTTACGGCGCACATCCATTTTAATTGCTTGTTTTATTCGGGTATTTTTTCTTTTATTAGCAAAGGGATTTCATGTCGACTAATATTCGTTCGCTCACGCAACATACCATGATTTACGGCGTCGGCTATATCGCCACCCGCCTGGTCACATTCCTGCTTCTGCCGCTCTATACCAACCAATTGAGTGCGGCGGAATACGGACTGGTGGCGCTGGTCTTCGCCTTCCTGGCCTTCATGAACCACATCTACAATTTCGGGCTGGATTCGGCGCTCATGCGCTTCTACGGTGAAGATGACGATCCGAAGCAAAAGAGCAAGGTATTATCGACGGCAATCTGGATGGTGCTGGCGGTGAGTATGGTTTTCAGCGCCACGGTCTATTTCCTCTACCGACCGATCGGGCAGATATTGATGGGCGGCGATTATATTCTCATCAAATACGCCGCGCTGATTCTTTACCTCGACTGCATCATCCGCGTGCCTTTTGCGCTTTTACGAATGGAAGGCCGCCCGGTGCGCTTCATCGCCCTGCGCATGCTGAACGTGATCCTGACCCTGGGTCTCAATATTTATTACCTGACCGTGCTGAAAACCGGCGTTATCGGCGTTTTCCAGGCGACTCTGATCGCATCCGCCGTCACGGCCGTCGCGATTTACGCAGTCACTTTCCTGAAAATCCGCTTTACCTTTTCGGGCTCACTGGCTAAAGACCTGCTGCTCTTCGGGCTGCCGTTCATCCCGATGGGGCTGGCCACAGCCGCCATGGAGATGCTCAACCGCAAAATTATCGAAGTGCTGCTCGACCGCGAAGCCGTCGGTATATTCAGCGCCTATTTTAAGCTGGGAATTTTCATCCAGCTCGTCGCTACGGCGTTTTATTACGCCTGGCAGCCCTTCTTTATGAAGGCCGGCCCACAAGATACCTCGCGGCCGGTCTTTGCGCGCGTTTTGACCTATTTCGCGGCTGTATCGCTCGGATTCTGGGTGATTATCAGTCTTTTCATCAAAGAGATCGTGTCCTTCAAAATCGGCAGCACTTATCTGATTGGGCCGGATTACTGGGGCTACGAATTGCTGGTGCCGCTTTTCCTGCTGGCTTACGTTTTCTACGGCATCAACCTGGTCTTTCTGCCGGGCGTCTATTTCGAAAAGAAAACCCGCTACCTGGCCTACGTCACGATCCTGGCCGCGGCGGTCAATGTGGGGTTGAATTTTATTCTGATCCCGCTGCTGGGGCTTTACGGCTCAGCGATGGCTTCGGTCTGCGGCTATTTCACGCTCGCCCTCGTTATGCATTTCATCTCACAGCGACTTTTCAGAGTACCCTATGAATACGCGCGGGTTGCGATGTTATTCGTCCTGGCGTTCGCGGCGGTCGTGCCGCTCTACCTCTTTGAAATGACGGTTCCCCTGAAAATCCTCATTGTAATCGCCTTTCCCATTATTTTGAAAATTCTGGGGTTTTTCAAGAAAGCGGAGATCGAAGCTATCAAAGGATTAATTCCGTTCCGGAAAAAATAATGAAACGATCAGTGCGCATCTGCCATATTACCGTCGGTCACCATCCCCTGGATGACCGCATTTTTTACAAGGAATTGCGCTCGCTGGCCAAGGAATACGAACAGGTTTACCTGGTCGCGCCGGACCGGCTCCCGATCGAGGCCAAAGACGGTGTGCAGTTTCGCCTATTCCGGCAAGGCGGTTTTTTCGCCAACCTGTGGCGCGCCTATCGCCTCGCCAAAAACCTACACGCAGATATTTATCATATTCACGAATTCGAATTCCTGCCGCTGGCGCTCCTACTCAAATACCGCTTCGGCCGCAAGGTGATTTACGATGCACACGAGACGATTTACTATTATTTCACCGAGTTCTCACGGCATTCGAAATTCGTTACGTTTTTGCCGGCTATGATCGCCCAGGGACTCGAGTGGTTCTGTTCGCGATTCGTCGATCACGTGATCACGGTAACGCCCTGGGTGGCCGCCGGATTTCGGCCCTTTCGAAAAGAAATTTCTTTAATTTACAACTTTCCGCGCCTCGCTTTTTTCCCGGCGGCCGAACCGAAGACCGGCCCGCCGATAATACTCTACCCCGGGCAGCTGGTCCCGGCCCGCAACATCGATGTGATGATCGAAGCCATGGTTGAAGTAAAAAAAGAATTTCCGTCCGCCCGGCTGGTCATCGTGGGCGGCATCAGCGATCTTTATAAAGCACGCCTGGATGCAATCGTGACCCGCCTGCAGTTACAGGATGTCGTTGAATTCCGGCCGCCGGTGCCCTACGAGAAAATCCCGGAATTGCTGCAAACGGCGACCATCGGCCTGTCTTCGATGGCGCCCAACGAGTCCTTCAAACGCTCGATCCAGATCAAGCCCTTCGAATTCATGGCGATGGGTATTCCGGTGCTGGGCTGCCGGGTACCCTCCATCGAAATTTTCGTTGAGAAAACCGGCGCGGGTTTGATCGTCGATCCGCCGACAGCCCAAAATCTAGGCAAAACGATTCTGCGTTTGTTACGGAATCCCGGCCTGATGCGTGAAATGGGCCAACGCGGGCAGGCCGCCGTCACCCAAAAATACAACTGGTCGCCGATGGAAAAACGTCTTTTGAACATTTATCGTAAATTAGCGCCATGACCAAAATCCTCTACATATCGCCCGAAAATACGGTCGGGGTGCTTTCATTCTGGAAACGAGCCCACGAAATGAACGGCCACGAATGCCGCTTTGTTACCTTCTTCGAAACCGCCGGCGGTTATGAGAACGACATCCAGCTCAACCTGCCTCTCGTCGCGGCCAAGCCCTGGTTTATCAAGACGCGGGTCTGGATGACCCGGCACCTGGAACACCGCACACCCTGGGAAGACATCGGCGGCAATCCGCCCGTCTGGAACCCGCCCGCTTGGCAAAAAGGGCTGATCCGGCTGCGCGAATTGCTCTGGAAGCCAAGAATTGAAAAGGCCATTCGCGAGTTCCACCTGGACGATTTCGATGTATATCATTTCGAATGGGGCACCGATTTCTACCGCAACGGCGCTTTCGCGCGCAGGCTGAAGGCCGCCGGTAAAAAGATTATTTGCCATTACCACGGTCAGGACATGCGCAACCGCGGCGTCATCCCGGTTATGGACGAACTCAGCGATTTGAACCTGACCAATGAATTCGACCTGACCTTCCGGCACCCAAACCTGAAATACCTTTTCCTGCCCTTCGATGTCAAATCCTTCGAAGTCAGGCGCGGCACCGGCGATCCGATCACCATCTGTCACGCCACCACCAATCGCAAAGTCAAGGGTTCGGACGAGATCATACGTATCTGCCGGGAACTGGAACAGAGCCACGGGATTCGTTTCATTTTTATCGAAAATATGCCGCACGAAGAAGCCATGCGCCTCAAAGCACAGGCCGACATTTATATCGACCAGATCACCGATCACGCCTGGGGCTACGGCATGAATTCACTGGAGGCGCTGTCGATGGGCATCGTCTGCGGAACCTATCTGAATCCGACCTACGAGGCCTTCATCCCGGACCATCCGTTCCTGAACGTACACGCTTCCGACCTGAAGGAAAAACTGGTCGGGATCATCGAACACCCTGAACTGCTCCGGCAGATGAGCAGCGCCGGCCACGAGTGGGTCGAGAAGTACCACGACTACCGCAACGTCGTGCAGAAACTCTATGAATATTACCGCGCAATCGGGGTGGAACTCACATGAGAATCACTTTCATTTTGCCCGGATTCATCCGTATTCCAATGGGCGGCGTCAAAATCGTCCAGGAATATGCCAATCGCCTGGCACAGCGCGGGCACGCCGTCACCCTCGTTTATCCGCTGGAATTGAAAACGGGGAACCGATTCTATGATCTGAAAAAGAAACTTTCCAGCTTACTCGACAAGTTGAACCATGTCGCCGAGGAACTGTACTATACGCCCGCTCCCGAGGTAAACGTCCTGGTCGTCAAACAGGTCACTTCCCGCTATATTCCCGAGGGCGACGCGGTCGTTGCGGTGGGTTGGCAGACCGCCGCGGCGATGCTTGATCTGCCGGAAATTCACGGCCGGAAATTCTACCTGCTGCAAAGTTTCGAAACTTACTTCAGCAACGCCGCGAAAATCCTGCAAACCTACCGGCTGCCGTTAAAGAAAATCACCATCTCGCAGTGGATTATCGATGAACTGGCCCTTCTGGGCGAACAGGGCTTCGGCCCGCTGGGAAACGCTATCGACCCGGATGAATTTTATCTCACCGAAACAAACCAAGCCCGCCCGTTCGACGTGATCTTCCTGTACCATCCCCATCGCATCAAAGGCGCGCGCGCGGGGCTGAATATTCTACGCTCTCTTAAACGAAATTACCCCGAATGCAGGGTTGTCATAGTCGCCGCGCGTCAGCCGGTTCATCGCTTCCCGAAATGGATCGAACTGAGAATCCGGCCTTCGGTTGCCGAACTGCGCGAGCTCTACAATTCCGCCAAAATCCTGCTGCATACCAGCCGCTGGGAAGGCTGGGGCCTGCCGGTCATGGAGGCCATGGCCTGCGGCTGCAGCGTCGTCGCCTGGCGGAATCGCGGCGTGCAGGAATTTCTGCAGCATGAGAGCAACGCGCTGCTTGTTCCCATCGGAGATCTTGACGCCAGCCAGGCAGCTTTGCAGACCCTTCTTCATGACGGCGCATTGCGGGCGCGTCTGCGGGATGAGGGACTGAAAACCGTGAAAGAATATGATTGGCCGGGCATCATCGATCAACTCGAAAACATTTTACAGTCGGAAATATGAGCAAGAATCAGCCCTTCATCTCCATCATCATCCCGGTGTACAATTCCGCCAACATGCTCCATTATTGCCTTTTACCGTTCACGCGGCAGACCTATCCGGCTACCAGATTTGAATTGCTGATTGTCAACGACGGGTCCACGGATGAATTCCGGCCGACGCTGCAAACCCTTGAACTGCCCGTCAACACCCGCATTATCGAACACGACCGCAATCGCGGACTGGCGGCGGCGCGTAACAGCGGTATCCGTGAAGCGCGGGGTGATATCCTGGTTTTCCTGGACAGCGACCTGGAGGTGACAACCGATTATCTTGAAAAAATCGCCGCACGCCTTCATCCTAAAAATGTAATCGGCGTGCTTGGCTCTACCGCTCCGGCGCCGGAGACTCCCGTCGACAAATACCAGCGTTACCTCTACGAAGCCCCGCGCGGCGCCCAGAAAATTCCCACCGGGCAGCCGCTCCCGTTTCGGGCCTTTCTGTTCAACAACACTTCGCTGAAGAGGAGCGCTCTCAACAAAGTTCCGCTTTTCGATGAAAAGATCAAAGTCTACGGCGGTGAGGATACCGAGTTCTCCTACCGGCTCAGCAAACATTTCCGGGGAAGATTCTTTTATGCATCGGAAATCCGGGCCATTCATCACCATTACCGCCCCATCGAGACCGCGCTTGAGAATATCGAAAATTTCGGGCGGACGGTCGTTCCGTACCTCCTGCGCAAACACCCCGGCCTCATCTCACTCTATGGCGCTAACTTTCTGGATTGCCGGGCCATTTTTCCCGAACAGTTTTATAATCCCTTTAAACTGGCCGCCGGTTTCATCCTCAAGAATCGGGTATTCCGAATCCTGATGCTGGCCGTTTACCGCATAATTCCATTTCCTTTATCCAACGGAATCGTGAAATTACTCATGGCGTCGGCGCTCTTACACGGATTATCCCGGGCTATACACGATGATCGAAACAGATAAAATTCGCCTCGGAACTTCGGGCTACAGTTTTCAGGACTGGATCGGCCCTTTTTACCCGCCCGGCATCGAAAAAGGGCAAATGCTGAATTTTTACGCCCAGAAATTTTCGACGGTCGAAGTCAACAGCACCTATTACCGGATTCCGCACCCGGCTGTGTTTTACCACATGGCCGAGAAGACGCCGGACAATTTCGATTTTATCGTCAAAGTCAACAAGGAAACAACGCATACGCGCAAAGAGAATGCGGAGGCTTGCCGGCTGTTACTGGAAGCGGTTATGCCGCTGCGTGAATCCCGCAAACTCTCCGGTTTCCTGGCCCAATTTCCATACGGTTTTCAAAACACCACGCCGAATCGCAAGCACCTGATCGAAACGCGCCAACTGCTTAAAGATGACCCGCTCTTCGTTGAATTCCGGCATGACAGTTGGGCGCTGCCGGAGGTGTCCCGCATGCTGAGCGACCACGCCATCGGTTACGTCTGCGTGGACGAACCGCCCCTGGGTCATATGCTGCCGCCGCAGGAAATCGTCACGTCCGACACCGGCTACGTGCGCTTTCACGGCCGTAACAGCGAAACCTGGTGGGACCAGAGCAAGGGCAATCGCTACGATTACCGTTACTCCAAAAGCGAGCTGGAAGACTGGAAAAGCCGCATCTACCGGATTCTCACGCAGGTCAAAAAACTCTACCTGTTTTTCAACAATTGCCATCACGGACACGCGCCGGAGAATGCCTTCGAATTGTCCGATATTTTATACGGGTAAACTATGAAAATCGCCGCTATCGATCTGGGCACCAATTCGGTTATCCTGCTGATCCTCGAAAAAACGAGCGGCGGAGCACTGATTCCACTTTTTCAGCGCAGCACGATCACACGCATCGGCTACAGAGTCGGGCAGACCGGGATGATTCAGCCCGAAGCCGCAGCCCGCACGCTGGAAACCCTGCAGGAATACAAAACCGTCATCGACCAATTCGAAGTAGCGCAGGTCCTCGCCGGGGCCACAAGCGCCCTGCGGGATGCCCGGAATTCGGCCGAATTTATAGAATCCGTAACGCACACAATTCAATTGCAGCCGCAGATCATTTCCGGTGAAGAAGAGGCCCGCTATGTGCAGGTGGCCACGCGGCATGAATTCCCCGCAATCGACGGCGATGTGCTGGTTTTCGACATCGGCGGCGGCAGCACCGAATTGATCGCTTACAATGGATCGAAGATCCGCTACATGCAGAGTCACAACGTCGGGGCCGTACGCTTCACGGATGCGTTCGTCAGCGGCGATCCGATGACCGAAGCTGAAGCCGAAACCGCCCGGGAAGCCGTTCTGGGCAGTTTGCCCGGCAGCGAAATCCTACCCGGCAAGGCGACCGGCATCGGCTGCGGCGGTACGATCACGACGCTCCAGGCCGTCAACCTACAGCTCTTTCCCTACGATTCAACTAAAATCCATAAATCGGTCCTCACCATTCGGGACGTCAAAAAACTCTTCAATCTTTTTCGCTCCCGACCGCTCGAAGCCCGCAAAAGCATCACCGGTCTGCATCCCAAACGGGCCGACATCATCCCCATGGGCGCCCTGATCGCGCTCAGCGTAATGCAGAAGTTCGGCCTGGAGCAAATCTTCGTCTCCGACCGCGGTCTGCGCTGGGGTATGATTTATGACTTTATCGAAAAAATGGAGAAACCGGCCGCTTAATCGCGGTGCTTATCCCGGTTGGCGAAATACTGGCTGGCGAGCAGCAGGGTGCGTTTTTCGTTCTCGTCCAGGCTGTCGTAGCCGGTCTTATTGATTTTATCCAGAATGCGATCCACTTCCTCTTTCAGGGTAATATCCGCGTCGTAGCGCGAACGAATATCCACATCCTGTTTCGGTACGCGCCGGACAAATCGCTTGAAGGGATTCTTCATACGGATCTTCGGCAGATGGATTGTGAGATTCAGCGAGCGCATGAGATCATAGCGTTTCAGATAGAGGAAACCGATCAGTAGCCCCCCCAGATGGGTCAGATGGCTGATGTTGCCGCCGCCGGAATTGAAAGTGGAGATGAAGGTGATCGCACCCATGATCATCACGAAATATTTGGCCTTGATCGGAATCAGAAAATAGAAGTAAATCAGCCGTTCGGGAAACATCATCCCGAAGGCCAGCAGGATCGCATAGATCGCGCCGCTGGCGCCAACCACAGGAATACTGGAATTCCAGCTGAACAGCATCGTAATCAGGCCGGAACCGATTCCCGTCAGGAAATAGTAGCGGTAAAACTCTTTTCGGCCCCAACGGTTTTCCAACTCCATGCCGAACATCCAGAGCGCGAACATATTGAAAAAGATATGCCCAAAACCGCCGTGGATGAACATATAGGTGAACAATTGCCAGACGTAGCCGCGTCCCCACACAAAACTGGGCACCAGCCCGAAAAACTTATTAAAAGTGCCCTGAAGCTGAAAAAGCATCATGAAAACAAAAACGGCGACATTGGCGATGATGATGTTGCGGAGCGCACCTTTAAACAAACGCGGACGCACGTAATAGTTGCCGTAGCCTGAATTGGAGTACCTGTTATAGTTCATCGGCGAATCAATCCTTATTCCTGGTCCCCGTCGACCGAACGCATGTTCATCAGCATTTCAATGCTTTTCACCTTACTTCGAATTTCGAGATGTTGCGCGATGTAATATACGAGAAAACGCACAATTTTGAAATCATGTTCATCTATGGTCAAAGTTGACAGGTCGCTAATCGTTTGCATACGGTTCAATTTTCTGAGTGTTTCTGTGTCTTCAACTCCCAGCGTCTGAAAATGTTCGGCGTAATGTCCGCAATCTTCGCAGAGCAGCTGTCCCGACGCAGAATTATAGATGGCCTTCCTCAGCGGCCGGTTACAGATACCGCACTTTTCAAGGCTCAATCCGTAACCCAGCAATTGAGTCATGCCGCTTAAAAAATAAAGCAGGGGGGCATGCAGATGCCCGGGCTGGCCGTCCATGCAGCGCAGTACCTCAACCGCGTGGTCAAAGACGGCCTCATCGCGATGGTGATCAATCACGAATTTGTCGATGCACTCGATCACGGCCATGGCATACATACTGTCCGTAAATTCGCTGACATTTCTGAAAAGGGCCTGGATCAATTCGATTTTACTGAGCGTCTGGATTTCGCGGGTGGGTTTGTAGTAGTAGATTAACTCGACGAGGTTCAGGGGTTCGAGATAGCCGCGAAAGGCGCTCTTCAGGCGGCGTGCGCCTTTGGCGATGACGGAAATTTTCCCCTGCGAGCGCGTAAAAAACCGCACAATACTGCTGGTCTCCTGGAAAGGCACATTCTTAAGAACCAGCGCTGCTGTATTGATCAATGCCATGAATTAGTTGACTGACGTGATAACCACAGTCACCGTCTCCGGGCCGAAACGAGCTGCGCGTTTCCGCTCTGAGACGTCGGTTTAATAGGCTTTACCAAAAATGGCGATCTTATCCGCCGGCTTCCCGGTATAGAGGCATTTCCCGGTTCCGCCGGGTTGTTCGAAAGGTATGCAGCGCACCGTAGCTTTAGTCTCGGTCTGGATCAGTTCCTCGTCTGCGCTGCTGCCGGCCCACCAGCCGCTGGCGAATCCGCCTTTATCGACGACTTCTTTGAGTTCGTCGTAACTTTTGACTTCGAACGTATTGCGGTTGCGGAATTCCAGCGCACGCTTGAACATATCGCTCTGCAGCGTCTCCAGCATTTCAACGGCGGTCGTCACCAGCTGAGCGAAAGCGATGAATTGCTTTTCGCCGTTATCCCGGCGTACGAGCACGGCCTGCTCTTTTTCCAGATCTTTCGGGCCGATTTCCATGCGCAGCGGCACGCCCTTCATCTCCCACTGGTTGAACTTCCAGCCCGGTGAAACCTGCTCGTTATCATCGACGAAAAGGCGAACGCCCGCCTTTTGCAGATCGGCGCTGATTTCAGCGACTTTCGCCAACCCGGCGCTTTTCTGGTCGTCGCTGCGCCAGATGGGCACGATCACAACCTGGTAGGGGGCAACCTTAGGCGGCATGATCATTCCCTTGTCGTCGCCGTGCGCCATGATGACGGCGCCCACCAGACGTGTGCTGACGCCCCAGCTGGTGGCGTAGACATATTCCTGCTGATTTTCTTTATTCAGAAAAGTAACATCAAAGGCCTTGGCGAAATTCTGACCGAGATAGTGTGATGTGCCGGCCTGCAGGGCTTTCATGTCGCCCATCATGGCCTCGATCGCGTAAGTCCGCACTGCGCCGGCGAATTTTTCCGCCTCCGTCTTCTGGCCGACATAGACCGGAATCGCCAAGTAATCCTCGGCAATCTGCCGGTAGACATCGATCATCCGCAGGGCCTCCTCCTCCGCCTCCCCGGCGCTGGCGTGGGCCGTATGGCCTTCCTGCCACAGGAATTCGGTTGTGCGCAGCGACCACC
>Ga0265594_1001868_pt1 | contig 15745 bp, 14 predicted proteins | sample saktaG_11_FD_190147 | JGI IMG/M metagenome (GOLD analysis project Ga0265594, IMG submission 190147) | Saline water microbial communities from Sakinaw Lake, British Columbia, Canada - sak_2011_5_24_80m | ecosystem: Environmental > Aquatic > Non-marine Saline and Alkaline > Saline ... | reverse complement strand
TGAGCCACCGCTTTCTGGTAGCATCGGGGGGATCGCGGTGTAGCAGAAGGTCGGCATAACCCACAATAGAGGTCAGCGGTGTGCGGAGTTCGTGAGAAGCAATCGAGACGAAGGTATCTCGGATGCTGACGTCACGGGTGAGCATGGCACTGCGTAATGCTATAGCGGCTACGGAAGCTATGCCCTGCAGCAAGAATAAGTCGTCTGATGAGAAACCCTGCCTTGAGCTCTTTTGTGATAGGCAGAGGATGCCAACCTCTTTCTCCGTTGCTACCAGAGGAATCAAGAATGCGACATCCAAATCGACGGCTGATGCCGAATTGGGAAACTCGATTCTGCTACTCCGTTGAGGAATTAAGGTTAATAGTTGTTTCTGCTTACCCATATCAGCAAATGTGCCCTGAGCCGCGCTTACCTCAAAAGAACTGGACTGTGCCTTGACAAACAGACAGCCACCAGCTAAGTTCAGTGTATGGACCGTGGTGCCAACTATGAGACGTGATATGTCAGTAAAGTCCTTGAACGAGTTTAAAGAAATACCCAGACTTTGGATTATCTGGCGATAATCATATCTGTCTTTGTAGAAGAATTTGTCTACCAGTATCTCGATCCCCTTTTTTGTCGGGCCGAAAAGTGCAGTGGCAATGCCACCCAACGCTAGAGCTAAAGCAATCTCCTCCGGAACCCCCAACGACTTCTGGAAAACCACAGCAAGAGAAATGGCGGCTGACAAGATGACCGCCATTACTACCGTAATCAGGCCGTAGATCAAACCCCGCCTGATAACAACATCGATATTCATTAGTCTTCCGGTAACCACGGCGTACCCCATCCCCAACGGTATGAACACAATGAGCAGAATACTAAACTCGGATGGTATGATGGTTCGTCCCCATATTGCCTCCGGGAGTATATTCAGAACCAGTAAAGGAATTAGAGCTGCAAGACAACCGATTAACACTATTTTCATTTGTTGTCGTGTTCTCGCAGAAACAGTGCCAAAATAGTTGAAAACTGCTACGCCAGCCGCCGCCAGAAATCCCACCCCATATTCAAGTATCCTAAAAGAACGAAACCATGGTAGAGATTGGCCATCAGCGTAGCCGATCAGGGGGAAGAGTACCAGTGTTATAGCTGCCGGAAGATAGATGAGATACACCAGGGGGTTGTTATGGAGCCAGATCCGTTCCTCGGGCAGAATGAGGAAAAAGTGCAAGAGCAACCACGGGCCAACAACAGAGGCGACAACTTCAACCTGGAGCGCTGTGGGGATTGCTCTTGCTGCCGCCATGTTTGCACTGAGGACTAGCCCGAGGGTCAGCCCACAAATGCACAGTAACAATGCGGCAATGTTTCTTGGTTTCTTGAAAGAAACGTAGAACCCGATTATCCAGAATATGAGACAGACAACGAACAACGTTGTCAACTCAATTAGAGATCCCCGGGATGGAGAGCTGTCTTTGAGAGTCACTGATTTCAATTGCCCGGTGTCATTGATAACGGTCAGTTCTCTAATCAACATGCCAAAAACCAAGCCCGGCTCTCTATATTTCTCTAGGAATGTTTGTGCTGGCTGACCGTTAATCTCTATTGGTCTGTCTCCTACCCTTATTCCGGCTTTTATCGCAAGGCCGTTGCCTTCTACCATTCCGACTGCCCAACCGTGATTACTCATGGAAAGCCTGATTCCCATATAGGGCTTGTTTATGCTCAAGGCGAAGAACGTTAGGGAAACAACCAGAATGCAGAAAGCAAACAAAGAAAGCAGGACTATTCTAAGCTGCTCACGGTCTGTGAGCATCCTATAGAAGATTTTGTCAGAGTGACTCATGTGAACCTCGTCGGGCTCATTCCAGAAACAGCTTCAGTCGCTCCACGCTGATTCCTGCCCCTTCCGCTTTAGAGAGAATATCCAGAGCCCGCTGTTTGTAAAACTCCATCTTTATCGTTGCGTAATGGACCGCGCCGGTGCGGAACAGCAAATCCCTGATTTGTATGGGATCAGGCACTGATTCAGATTGCTTGCTGAACGTACTCTCTAATTGATTGTAATCCTCACCACCAGTTTGAGCTAAGGCGTAGATTACAGGCAGCGTTATTTTACGTTTCACGATATCACTTCCATAACTAACGCCCTGAATATCGTTAGTGATTTGAGCTGCCATGCCAAGATTGTGACCGAATGTAGCCAATATGTTGATCAATTCTTTGCTAGCATTGGCCAGCAATGCCCCGATATGGCAGGCACATTCTATCTGAGAGGCTGACTTCATGTCTGTGACTCTAAGGTATATATCTTCTGAAACAGCCATCTCCGAAGCAAGAGATAGGTCTAGATGCTGTCCGGCACACGCCGTAGTATAGGATGAATTGACCGCGTCCATGACGCGGACTATGATATAGTCCTCTACGCCTCTTCTATCAAGTCGCGTGATTGCTCTCTCTGCCAGGATGAGAAGGGTGGTGGCTACATTTGTAGCCACTGCCGAACCATATCTCGCCGATAGTGATTCGGAGGAATCGGCGTCCTCGGTGTCATCGAAGACATCACCGGCGGCCATAAGAAATTGAAGGGCTGCGGCTGCGGGAAGAGCGTGTTCATAATGCCCGGAGATAGCCTCGCACACTATCAAAGGCAACAAGGGCCAGGGCCGATCACACGCAACTTCAGTGGCTAGCCCCCGCCTCGCTTTGGTCAGAGGTTCTTTAGCTAAATCGTATAAGCCGACCACATCAGACAAAGGAGCCAGAAGTGCCTCAATCTCACCTCTGAGAAGCTCAGCCTGTCTCTCTTGCCACATAACAAGATAGCGGTGTGACGTTATGGCATGGGAGCATGCCAGTCCATAGTAGGACTAAGAGCTGCTTCCAGTTGCGGCGAATCAGAGGTTACCAACCCCAGCCTGGCATGCGTGTTCAACACCGCCTTTTTTTCCTGCTCTGTTAGAGCGAACTGGGCGAGAACGCTATCCGGGTTCGACGTGAACTGGAGCCTGGTTTTCTCATCGCCAAAGATTTTTTTTACCAGTTCTTGTAGTGCTTGAGATTTCATGTTCTGGCCTCCTTTTGATAAATTAGATTCTGTAGTTTATTATATCTTGCCGCCATTGCCAGCTTCGTACAAAGTGTAGCCTTGACTTGGCTATATGTCAACAGTTTCGCTTAGTTCTCCCTCGCCCCTTCGAAATAGTTCGTCTTTAGTCGGCATAAAGCCCTCCTTCTGAAAGCTATCTAGTCGGCATACCAAAACGCAGATAGTTGTTGACGGCAGTCAGGATGTCAGACCCGCGGAAAGGCTTGCTCATAACGCCTAAAGGGCCGTGGGCCAGAGCGCTCATCATCAAATCACTATCAGGGTACCCGGTGATTATTGTGACCGGTAATTTGGGCTTGGCCACTCTTATTTGTCTAAAGAGCTCAGAGCCATCCATTCCCGGCATCTTCAGGTCAAGGAAAACCAGGTCGTACTCCCGATCTTTCACCAATTCCAGTCCCTTAGAAGATTCGCTAACCGTTGTTACCTTATGTCCTGCCACCTCTAAAGTATCCTTAAAGAGGGAGCAAATTGTCTCATCATCGTCGATAACAAGAATATCGGCTGATGTCCCTGCTGAGCTTTGACGCAACCAGACATCAATTGAGGCTTTGTCGAATCTCCACTGACGTCCGACCTTCGTCGCCGGGATATCACGTCTCTCCAGCAACCTGTATATCGTCTTTTTGGTGACCCGCAAGTAATTGGCCACTTCTTCAAGAGTCATGAGTTCCGCCACCTGCACCTCCTCAATTCTGTTCCTCGCCGGACTTTGGAAACTGGCATACTGACCGGGTGAGGCCCAACATCACCTGAGCCATAGGATTTCGCTCAAGTTTACTTAACACAGGTTTGATCCGCCTATCCCTCTCGGAATAAAGCTGATCCCGTGCAACTGCCCACTTCTTGATTTCCTTCCCAGGCAAACCAAGCCAACGAGCCAAATCAACAGTTTTCCCGGTCACTATCTTTGAATGGAAATCACAATAGTCAACCCGGGCATCGACACCATAAGCAATAGCGTTCATTGCGCTGAGCGAGCGACCATTAGCGTTCTTGCCATAGTCCGCATCTCCCATACCTGGTATTGTATCATAAACCGTGCAGTGCGGCTTCCTTTTCTCTAAGGCTCTGGTAATGCTGGCATCTAGCTTATCGAGGGTGAATGGTTTGACGATATAATCTGAAGCGCCCAGCTTCATAGCCTCGACAGCAGTGTTGAGGTCATTCACAGCGGTTATCATGACAATTGCAGTTATCTGATAGCATTTTGCTATCGTCTTTAGTAAGTCCATACCAGACATCCCGGGCAATTTGATGTCCAACAAAGCCACGTCGAACCTGTGCCTTTTCAATTTGGCAAGGGCGTCATCGGCGTTTGAAGCAACGTCACAGACATACCCTTCCTCGGTTAATTCCTCGCAGACAAGGTCACAAATTGCTTCCTCATCATCAACAATGAGAACCACCGGCCTTTTGCTTACCATTGTTACCTCCCTTTTCGTCATTAGTCAACAGCGCTGGTTGGCACAATTGTCCATTATAGTATAGTAAAGTCTGCAAAAAGTCAAGTCTCCAACGGAGTTGATGTTAAAAAATACGGCATATTCTGGAGGGATGAGCTCTAGTTTATGAAATCTGTGTCCAGTTGACGCCTTCAGTTGCGGAGCAGTATACCTGCCGGGTTCAGGGAAAAGGAATCTAGCATTGGCTGGTTCAGGTTCAGTATCGTGGAGCTAAGTGGGCATAACAAAGAACTTTTAAGTTGGCTTTCAACCTAGCCACTTAGCCCGATTTAGTTGATATTCTAGCAACAAAGCGCGTAAGCGCAATATGTTGTTTATGGCTAACCAAGGGTCACATTTCGATGAAAAGTGCAACCAAACTTTTAGCTTTTAGTCAGGTTAATCATCTCTTGGCTAGGAATTCACTTGATAGTTCTCTGATTGAAGAAAGAGAGTCTAAAGCATACGGTCATGTCGAAGGGTATTCTATGACCTACGGTCATTTGGTTGAAGACAGAGAGCTAAAAGGTACTTGAACTAAAATTAGAGCCCCCTTCCCACTTTTGGTGTCGACATTCAAAGTGCCACCAAGTGATCTTGCTCTTTGATGCATTCCAAGCAGACCAATTTTCCCCTCATGCGAATAGTTAGTTATTTCTTTTGGTAGAGTGAAACCCATGCCATTATCTTTGATAGATAGTTTAAGCAATCTTGGTAAATACTTAACTCTAACGCGGACCTTAGTGGCTCCCGAATGTCTACCAACATTGCTAAGAGCTTCCTGAACAATACGAAATATTGCGACGTCAACCTCAGGTTCTAATGTGCGAATTTCCCCATCAACCTCAAACTGACCAGCAATGTTGTGAGCTGAACCAAAACTACTGACTAACCAGTTTAGTGCTGGTAGAAGTCCCATCGTGTCCAATATACTAGGTCTTAAATCAAGACTTAACCGTCGCAAATCTTCGGCTAAACGAAGAGCCGTATCTCCAGTCCATTCTAGGTTTTCTTTCACTGCTGGAATAATCCGAAACTTTCTACTAGATAGCAGAGAGCGAGCATTGCTTGCTATTACCATTAGTGTCTGTATGGCATCATCATGTAGCTCCTGAGCAATACGACTTCTTTCATCTTCCTGAGCTCTAAAAATCTGTGTCATGTACATTTGACGTTCCTGTTCCCTTTCTATTGTCACCTTCTTTTGTTTCGCCCGCCACTCAAGCTCTACACCGACGATAACTACGAGTGCTATTGGAATTAATAACATAGCGACATTTATAAGTATAGGGATACGGTTATATGGATGATAGTATACTAGCACTGGCAGCACTGCTAGTATTGAAACGCCCCAAACCATGACTGGCACTCTCCACCGAGAAATGATTACTGAATATAAAATAGGAATAGTCGTAGAAATACCAATAATATTATATCTACATTCGAACAAAAAGTAAGACCAGAACCAAGGGAACCAATCCTGCCACATGTAATAAAGAACAAAGATTACGCCCAGAAGTACAATAATAACCAAGAAATGACAAGCGCGCCTGGTTTTCATGATGTTTGACATTCCACGCTAACTAAGCATGCTCATAGAGCACGGCACTAGGAACACCTTATTCAGGCTCAATAAGGGTAATTATACCGGACCTCAGTGCATTGATAACGGCCTCAGTACGACTCTTAACGCCCAGTTTTAAGAAGACTTCTACAAAATAACTCTTTATGGTACTGGAACGTAGCCCCAACCGTTCAGCAATTTCTTGATTACCCATACCCTTTGCTGCCAATAGCAAAATTTCCTGCTCTCGGCAAGTAAGATGCTCAACTTTGGTAAGAGTCGCAGGCTTAACTGGATAGCTGCTTGCGTGTTTTAAGACTAGCTTGAATACTTCAGGAGACAATACCGTCTCTCCAGCTACGAGCCCCCGTATGGAGTGTACAACTTCCCGCCCCAATACATTCTTTGTCAGATAACCATCAGCACCCGCGTCAAATATCCCAAATATATGCTCGATATCACTATGCACTGTGAGAATTAGTATCAATACGCCAGGACATTTTGCCTTGATTTGCCTAGTTGCTTCCAGCCCGTTTACTACCGGCATAGTGATATCTATAACCGCAATATCTGGAGCTAGTTCCACTGCGGCCTTAACCGCTGCTTCACCATCTCTAACCTCCGCCACGACTTCCATATCATCATACTCCTCGAAGATTTTTTTGAGAGCGAAGCATATTAAAGGGTGATCATCTGCAATAAGTACTCTGACCTTCTTATTTTTGTTTTCCTCAGGTCCTATTATCACGTTAAGCATGGCAAAACGGAATATATCATAATACCAATAAAAAGTAAAGGAAGTGTGCTCGTTCATATGATTGTAACCATCTCTTATACTAGCCCAGGAGGTGGTTGACAATAGAAGAAAGCACTGTAATATAAATATAAGTCAATGCGTATGAATTTGAGATGGCTAGCACATACTAGTATTTATGAACAAAAATTCACTGAGTTTCCTTAATCAATAGATAAATATTCATAAGGTGACTAATTGCATAGTGTGCTATATAGCTTTTCATGTTCTAAAGCAATCTTGAAGGTAAGTCAAACAAAGGGCTCAGAGACCCCAAGTGTGGGTATATCTTTGAGCCCTTTGGCTTTATTAAGGGGTCGATAGCCAAGGAGTCAAGAAAATCAAGTGGGGAGACCCAGGGGGAGTTGACTGTTAAGTAAAATAAAAAGGGGGAATAATATGAATATATTCAAAGTTCTGTCGGAGCAGGAGGTTCAAAAACTACATTCGGCTTCGCTTGAAGTTCTGAATGCTATAGGGTTAAAGATTGCCAGTGAAAAAGTAAGAAAAATGTTAGAGGAGGCTGGAGCTACAGTCGATCATAAAACGACGCTGGTGCGCTTCCCTCCTAACCTTGTTGATGAGTCCATAAAGGAGGCTCCTCAAAGGGTCATCTATGGAGCGCGTAATCCAAAGTACGATTTAGTATTGGAACCTGGAGGGGAGACCTATTGCCGTCCCCTTACTGGTGCTGAAGGATATATTGATGTGGAGACTGGCAAATACAGAATGGCGAAGATGTCTGATGTGAAGGATTGGGCTAGATTAGTTGATGCTTTGGATAACATAAGTTATTGTGCAGTACCATATCCTGACGATGTACCGGCAGATACAAGAGATATCCGTGTGATGCCAGTCGTGCTGGAAAATACGGAGAAACATATCTTGCTTCAGCCTTATAGTGGAGAACATATGGAATGTATGATTGAACTAGCACTGGCAGTTATGGGTAGCGAAGAGGAGCTTAAAAAGCGTCCAATACTTACTGTCCTCACCTCTGTTCTATCTCCTTTACAGCTTGAAGAATATGCTACTGATATAATGCTTATAGCTGGTAAACATGGCATTCCAGTTGAAATAAATTCAGCGGCAATTGCCGGTGGCACTGCACCGGTAACTGTCGCTGGGGTTACTCTGCTTTCACACGCTGAGGTATTAGCTGGAATTGCCATTGCTGAAATAGCAAATCCCGGGGCACCGATAGTGTATAGACCGTTGCCACTATTCCTTGACATGTCATCAGGTGGTGTTTTGGACGCGACTGTTGAGAATGCAATGATGGCAGCAGCTCAAGTGCAATTGATAAGGGAAACCTATGGTATACCTACCAACATGTTTGGACAGATTGCCGATGCCCTCATTACCGATGGACAGTCAATGATTGAACGGGTCTTTAATACTTTGCTCCCTGCTCTTGCCGGGGCAAATATTGTGAGCGGGGCAGGTAGTCTAGAACACACCTATACACTAGACCCAGTGCAGCTAGTTATAGATGACGAGATATTAGGGATGACATACAGAATGCTACGAGGGTTTGAGGTTAATGATGACACATTAGGGTTAGATGCCCTGGCTCGAGTTGGTCCGGGTGGTAACTTTTTGGCTGATAAACATACCCTGAAATACTTTAAAGCCGAGTATTTTAGACCGCATATCTTTAACCGGAGGTCAAGGGAGATTTGGCAATCGGAAGGAGAAAGGGATTTGAATGAAAATGCCAGGCAAAGGGCAATAACTATTCTAAGAGAGCATAAGCCATCTCCCTTAGCTGAAGACATCGTAAACGAGCTTGACTCAATCATAAAAAGGCTAGAGCAAGGTTAAATTTTAAATAAAGACAGAAAGGAGATTAATTGTAAATGAGTCTTTTGGATGAGCTGAATACAAGCGTTATGGAGGGGGACCGTGATAAAGTTGAGGAGCTTACTCGGCAAGCACTTGACCAGGGGGTTGAAGTCAAAACAATACTTAGTGATGGCTTGATAGCGGCTATGGATGTTGTGGGACAGCGTTTCGAATCTGGAGAAATGTTTATCCCTGAGATGATAGTAGCCGGAGAGGCTATGACAAGAGGATTAAATATCCTGAGACCATTATTCAAGGAGAGTGGCATAAAACCACAGGGCACAGTCGTCATTGGTACGGTACAAGGCGATATGCACGCTATTGGAAAATCTCTAGCATCTATGATGATGGAAGGCGCTGGGTTTAGAGTGATCGATTTGGGCGTAAATGTTAGCCCGGAACAATTTGTTAAGTCGGTTAAGGAAGAGGACGCTCAATTAGTCGGTATGTCAGCCCTTCTCACTACCACAATGCCTGCCATGAAGGCTACTATAGAAGCCCTAAAAGAAGCCGGATTGTTAGATAAGGTAAAAACGCTAATTGGTGGAGCTCCGGTAACCCAGGAATACGCCGATAAGATTGGAGCCGATGGATATGCCCCCGAGGCCGCTACGGGAGTACAAAAAGTTAAAGAGCTATTACAGGCTCTGCGGCAAGTGGATAAGACAATATAATGGGGAGCAAAGCTAGCTGAAAAGTTAAGGGTTTGACAAGAGGCTGTATAATTTTAAGAGTATTAAGGGATGGTGACTATCCACAATGGAGTGAGTATTAAAGGAGGTGAGAAATGAGGTGATTAGATTGGATCTCAGCGGACCAAAATCTAAATGAAGGAGTTTTTATTCATGAAAAAGAAGATTTTATTAGGTGCGTTAGCGTTGTTGTTAGCTATGAGCTTGGTGGTTACTGGCTGCGCAGCACCGGTACCACCCGAGATTGCTGAGCTGGAGAAGGAGGTAGCTGCGGAGAAGGCGAAGGTTGCCGCGGAAAAGGCGAAGGTCGCTGAGTTGGAGAAGGAGATGGCAGGGATGGTGTCAGCACCCGAGGTCTTTGAGCTTAAATTCTCAACTTGGGCGACTAGGGGAAATTTCTGGATGGATATTGTTTACCCTGCCTTCGCCGAAAATATAGAGAGGATGTCTGGTGGTCGAGTTACCATAGAGGTTTATGGTGCTGGGGAAGTCGCCGCGGCTGGAGAGGTATTTGACGCACTGTGTATCGGAATGCTCGATGTTGGTATACCCTGCCCAGCCTACTATGAAGGTGTTGTGCCTACGGCTGGACTCGAGGGAAACGTCCCTGGTGGCTTAGAACAAATAATAGAGGTTGAGACCTTGTTTTGGGAAAGGGGATGGGCTGATATTCTCCGGGATGAGGTTTATGCTCCCTTTGGTCTTCACTATTTAGGTCCCGATCTTTGTTATGGAGGCAACTATCTAGTTTCGAGAGAGCCAATTACCAGCTTAGAGGGCATCAGGGGCCTAAAGGTAAGGGCTATACCTCCAATGTCAACCCTTTTGGAGAAGCTCGGAGCTAGCGTAGTTTATGTGGCTTGGGGCGAGGTATATCTGGCACTGGCAACAGGCACCATCGACGCGGCATCGATTGGTGACGAAGGTAGCATCCGGGACCTTAAGGTTCATGAGTTTGCACCCTACCTTATGGAGCCACGCCTATCGCCGTATAGTAATAATAATTACTTAGTAAATATGGATGCTTGGAATGGCTTGCCTGAAGACTTGCAGCACATCTTTACGATAGCCGCCCGGGAGAGTAGTAAATTCAATGCAATAGTTGGCCAGAGTGAGGCTTTGAAAGCTTGGGTAGAGATAGAAGCCGAAGGAGCTAAAAGAACTTATCTGCCTGAGGCTGACATCGCAGAAATGACAATGATGGCAATGGAGATGTTGGATGAGGTTGCTGCTAAAGACCCCATAAACGCCAAGCTGGTTGAAATACTACAGGAATTCATGAGGGAATTGGGCTATCTCTAAGCTGTAACTAGGGCGGCTCTAGGGTAAGGAGGGTGCATTGAGGAAGCTGGTTGCTTTGTGCCGGATTATTGACACTATAAGCGAGTGGACAGGAAGGGGATTGAGCCTCCTTCTTATTCCGATGTGTCTTTTGCTAGTGTATGAGGTCATAATGAGGTATGGCTTCAATCGCCCTACCTTTTTTGCTCATGAGACAAGTTTATTCCTATATGGTGGTACCGGCATGCTGGCAGGCGCCTATGTTGTCCTCCACAATGCACATATCAGGATGGACGCAGTCTATGGACGCTTGTCGCCCCGAAGCAAAGCCATTCTAGACCTCATTACCGTGCCAATTTTCTTCTATCTCTGTGCCTTGGTATTATGGCAGGGATGGGAGATGGCGTATCGCTCACTGATAGTGTTAGAACATACCATGACTCCTTGGGCCCCTCCTTTATACCCCCTCAAAATGGCAGTCCCGGTAGCAGCCTTCCTAGTAATACTTCAGGGGTTAGCTAAATTCATCCGTGACTTCTTTCTTGCCGTTCGTGGTAGGGAATTGTCATGAGCATTGAACACGTTGTTATAATTCTGGTTCTGTCTATCCTGGCATGTTTTACTACCGGGCTTCCTATTGCCTTTACCTTGGGTGGCGTGGCAATGATATATGCCCTTTTGTTATGGGGACCGGCCTCTTTTGGGATAGTAGCTCACGCCACCCTGAGCTCAATGACCTACTTCATGCTGGTGGCTTTGCCCCTCTTTATCTTAATGGCGATGATACTGGAGCGCTCAGGTGTAGCCAACGCACTGTATGACATGATGTACAAGTGGATGGGTCCTATAAATGGCGGTCTGGCAATAGGGACAGTGCTAATATGCACCGTGGTAGCGGCTATGGTCGGGATAATGGGAGCTGGCATTATCACTGCCGGAGTTATAGCTATGCCTGAGATGTTTCGCCGCAAATACGATAAACGCATGGTGATGGGGTCTATCATGAGTGGTGGGGTGCTGGGGACACTTATCCCCCCCAGCATCCCGATAATACTTTATTCCCTATTCGCCAAACTATCGGTAGGAAAGATGTTTGCCGGAGGACTAATACCCGGGTTGATGCTCTCCACTCTCTACAATATCTACATAGGTATAAGGTGCCTCCTGAAGCCAGCGATGGGTCCAGCGTTACCGGTTAAAGACAGGGTAGGTTGGAAGGAGAAAACTGCCTCCCTGAAGGCCTCAATCTTGCCCATTCTTCTTGTCGTAGCTGTTCTGGGCTCGATTTTTGTAGGGGCGGCTACCCCTACCGAAGCCGCTGCCGTAGGTGCTTTTGGAGCCGCCCTATGTGCTGTTGCTTACCGCAAGTTTAGCTGGAGGATGCTTAAGGAGGCGTGTTACTACACCATGAAATTCCTCGGCTTGACGCTGTGGCTTCTGGTTGGAATTGGCATCTTCAATTCTTTCTTCATGGCTATGGGAGGTGCACGGCTACTAGAAGGGTTAATCGTTGGAGTACACCCCTGGGCTGTCCTGATAGGAATGCAGCTCAGCCTGTTCATCCTGGGGACGTTTTTGGATGATTACGCTATTATCATGATTGCTACTCCACTCTATGCCCCGATAATTGTAGCCCTGGGCTTCGACCCCCTGTGGTTTGGCATCCTTTTCATTATGAATATGCAGATGGCTGTGTTGACCCCCCCTTATGGCTATGCCACGTTCTATATGAGGGCGCTAGCTCCAAAAGACATCGCCATGACCGATATCTGGCGTGCTGTTATACCCTTCGTTGGACTTCAGGCAACCGGTTTGATATTGGTTATGCTATTCCCTCAGATTGTGCTGTTTTTGCCTAAGTTATTGTTTTAAGGCGGCCAGCTAATTCAGATTATAAGAAATATAGGTCAGGGGGTAGATATGTTTTCATCAGTAGAAGAAACAATCAAGTTTGTCAAAGAAGAGAAGGCTGAGATGATAGATTTTAAGGTTATTGATCTAGTTGGCCGCTGGTACCATGTGTCCATCCCGGCGAGTCGATTGGATGAGTTAACATTCACTGAGGGTATTGGAATAGATGCCTCTAGCTATCCTGGTTACAAACGGGTGACGTCAGGAGATATGAAAATAGTCCCGGATATTAGTACCTGCATCCTAGACCCCTTTACTGAACTTAAAACAGTTAGCATGCTAGGTGATATCCTCGAGTCTGACGGGTCACCTTACCCCAGGTATCCCCGTGGCGTTTCTAAGAGGGCAGAGGCATATTTGACCTCGGCTCAGCGTGGCACAGTCTTGTTTAGCCCTGAAATCGAATTCTATGTCTTTGATGATATAAGGTATGCTTCTGAGGTGCAGCAGGCATTCTACCAAATAGGTTCAATTGAAGGCTCTTGGAATACTGGAAAACAGGAAAACCCAAATCTGGGATATAAGTTCCATATACGGGGTGGATACCATGGTATACCACCAGCCGACACCACTTTTGGCTTGAGAGCTAAAATGGTCAAGTTAGTAGAAGAGGCTGGCATAAAAGTAAGGTATCATCATCATGAAGTGGCCAGCGGAGGTCAAGAGGAGATAGAGGTGCTACATAATACTTTATTACGGTCGGCAGATACAATAATGTTGGTAAAATATATTGTTAAGAATGTTGCTCGCCAAAGCGGTAAGTTTGTTACCTTCATGCCGAAGCCACTATATCAGGAAGGCGGAAGTGGTATGCATATCCACCAATATATGTCTGATGGCAAAGTCTCTCTATTCTATGACCGAAATGGTCATACTGGATTGAGTCAATTGGCTCTAAACTATATTGCCGGGCTGCTGAATCATGGGCCGGCACTCTTGGGATTTACTAACCCCAGTACAATCTCTTACAAGCGGTTGGTGCCTGGTTACGAAACCCCAGAAGCCTTCTTTTATGGTCCTGCAAACAGGACGGCAGCGGTGCGTATACCTACATATGCTCTAAATGAAAGGAGGGCAAGAGTGGAGTTCCGTCTACCAGATGCAACCTGCAATCCCTATTTGGCTTTATCGGCTATTGCAATGGCAGGCATTGATGGCATAGAAAATAACGTGGACCCCATTGCCCAGGGACTCGGTCCCTTTGATGTAAGTTTTGCTGAGATAGCAGATGAGAAACGGGCCAAAATCAAGCTCTTCCCTACTTCGCTAGAAGGTGCTTTAGAAGCCTTAAAAAATGACTGTGATTTTTTATTAAAAGGAGAGGTGTTTACCAAGGATTTGATAGATACTTGGATCGAGTACAAATTGGATAATGAAGTGAAGCCGCTACAAGCTAGGCCACATCCTTACGAATTTGAACTATACAGTGATATATAGTGAAGGATCGGCGGGCTCTGCCAGGGGAAACTGAGGCTGGGTTAGTTTCTCCCCAAAGCCCCCTCCCGTGTGGTGCCTCAGCTGTAATCGGGCAAGTGGCATCCCGCCTGCCGCTGATAAGGCCTAATGATATGCAAAAGATTGAATATGGAGTGAACAGGAGAGTCTCACCAGCCACTGTAGAGCTACTTATTCGTGAGAGAAGCAAGGGTAAGAGCCTCAGGCAGCTGGGGAACATGTTTGGTAGAAGCCATGAGGAGATAAGGCAGATTCTAGCTAAATATGGCTCGCCACAGGTTACCCTAGTACCTGAGGAAAGGGCTGCAGCTGAGCTGGGATACGCGGTGACATGGCTCACACGGCTGAGAAAAGAGGGTACTATCAACCCGATAAGGCCCGGTGGGTTCTGGCTTTACTCTGAGGAGCAAGTTAAACAAATACCATCACTTATTGCTGAGGTGAGAAAGTGTGAGCAATGCGGCAGGCCACGCCCACCTCACTCTTCTAAGTTCTGTAGAGAGTGTAGCCTGTATAGGAGAAAACATGGCGCTCTTTACATCAAGGCTCGGCGAAAGGCAAATCCAGAATGGAAGGAGATGCGGCGCAAGGCTCGGGCGAAGTATTTTGAGAGGACTGACTATATCGTTAGCCACGGCAATTATTTACCACTGGGGACTATTGTAAAGGTTAAAGCGTCACATCCCTCTAATCCTGCGCTGGCCATACTTGGCAATGGCTCAGAGATACCCTTTTCCTGTCTAAGAAAGACGGGAGTATAAAGGAGATTAGTGGCGGGCTCTGCCAGGGGAAACTGGGGCTAGGGGCTTAATGTCCCCCTGAAACCTCCCGCTCCCGTGTGGGTGGCCTCAGCCGTAATCGGGCAAGTGGCATCCCGCCTTTCCCATACCTTTCACTTCACTATTGAGCAAAAGTCCAGATTGTGCACTCTAAGGTAACAAAACCTTCAATTGTTACCTAATTGCACATTTTGGCTGATAGTGATGTGCGTGATAAGCACTTAAAGTATGGGGTTGCTGATAGGCTCAAACTTTAATTTGTAAAGGCAATAGTTTGACTGGAATACCAGAGCAACCCGGCTCAGCCATGAGTTCAGCTTCTGGATGCCCCTTCGCTATGAGTTGACCCTGATAGACAAGCCCACTCACAGGCCCACTACAAATCTCGCGAGCGACAAGAGCAAGAACCTGGTTACTCCTTTACATTAACCCACAGGTGAAGCGGCTTCAGGTAAGGCTCACTTCCTCCATTCTTATACAATAAAAACTCCACCTTCTGACTATCTCCCACTCTATCCGGAGTAAAACTTATTGCTTCCTCCCACTTCTCATCATGTCCTAATACCACCGGTCCCACCTCATTGTTCCCCACCCCATCTATCCTTACCTCCACCTCGTAGCTCACAGTCTCATGCTCTCGGTTGATAATACCCACTATTACTTTCCCCTCCTCACCTATCTTCAGTTCACTGGGATAGTCTATAGCCTTGCCCTCTAATCCCAGAACGTAAAACTCGGTAAACTTCTCCCCGACCTTGGGTGTAGCTATGACATAGCCTAGAGTTCCGACAGCTCCTAGTATTGCCACTATGAGAATGATGGATAGAATCCTGTCCAGTGACCTTTGTCCCCCCCAGAGAGCCAGACTCAAATTCAAGGAAACGGT
>Ga0265594_1001867_pt1 | contig 15746 bp, 13 predicted proteins | sample saktaG_11_FD_190147 | JGI IMG/M metagenome (GOLD analysis project Ga0265594, IMG submission 190147) | Saline water microbial communities from Sakinaw Lake, British Columbia, Canada - sak_2011_5_24_80m | ecosystem: Environmental > Aquatic > Non-marine Saline and Alkaline > Saline ... | reverse complement strand
CTTAGTAATATTAATTCACTTTGTTCATTAATATTCCTAGACTAGTTTCTAAAAGAAAAAATATATATTTTTTCTAGTATATACTAGTATATATTATAATAGCAAAAATTGTTCCAGTTTTGTTTCTTTTGAAAAAAAAAATGAAAACAATGAAAAACCTTAGTAAAAACGAAGATTTATGAAAAATGAAAAAAAAAGTGAAAATAAAGTTGCATACTTTGGCAAAAATCACCAATAGTATACTTAGACGATACCGAAAAAGAAAAGAATTTTATGGAAAAAAATAAAATAACTATTGAAATTGGATGCATACATTCAAAAATTATGAATTGTCTCAGTGATGAAATCTCTGAAGATTTGTGGAAATATTTGTCATTTTCTGTTCCTAATGCCAAATTTATGATAAAGAGAATGCCTTGGTGGGACGGAAGAAAAAGATTGTTTAATAAAAAAAACAATGAGTTCTTAACGGGAATGCTTCATCGAGTTTGCAAAAGGTTGAAAAAAATACATAAAATTAAAAACTTTTGTTTTATTTGGAAAATGGAGAAACCTGAAAAAACATTAAATATAAAATGGAACGATGAATATGTTTTAAGAGATTATCAAGAAAATATTGTTAAAAATTGTGTATCAAAAAAAAGAGCAGTCATTTCTGCTTGCACTGGTTCTGGAAAAACAATTGTAGTTTCAAAAATAATTCAGGAGCTAGGAGTAAAACCCGTTTTGTTTTATGTTTTGTCTAAAGATTTATTAAAACAATCTGCTAAAGTTCTTGAAGAAACAATGCCTGGATTAGAAGTTGGAAGAATTGGAGATGGAATTTGTGATATAAAAAATATAAATGTTATGACATTACAAACAGTTTATATTGCATTTAAAGAAAAAATAACAATTGAAGATGCTAAAATGGCTGGAATGACACTTAGGGAATATAAAAAAAAGTTATCTGAAGATACTTCACATGTAAAAAGCAAAGGAACACAAATAAGAAAATTAATTAAAGAAGCAAGATTTATTTATTTTGATGAGTGTCATCATTGTAGTGCAATGTCTTGCGAAAAGGTTCTAAAAAAATCTCCAGATTCTTATTATAGATTTGGAGGATCTGCTACTCCTGTTAGATCCGATAACTCGTATCTTGTCATTGAAGGGCTTTTTGGGAGAAAAACATCTGAAGTATCAGCATCTGATCTTATAAAAAAGGGGTTTCTTTTAAAACCAATAATAAAATTTATTGATATAAAAACAGAGCCACATTGGGTAAATACTTTTACAGAAGATTATGATTTTCATATTACTGAAAATGAAGAAAGAAATAGATATATTGTTAAAATAGCATTAAATGCTATAAAGCGTGGTTTGTCTACAATTATTTTAATAAAAAATATTTCTCACGGAGAATCTTTAAAGAAAAAAATAGATGAAGAATTAGGTATCAATGTAGATTTTATTTATGGAGAAACTGCAAAAAAGAAAAGAGAGCAAGCAATAAAAGATTTTAGTGAAGGAAAAATAAAAATAATGATAGCGTCTGTTATTTGTGATGAAGGATTAGATTTGCCTATTCTTTCTTGTTTGATAATTGCAAGCGGAGGCAAATCACCAACAAGAGCAAAACAGAGGGTTGGTAGAGTAATTAGAAAAGGTTCTGTTCATGCAGAAGTTTATGATTTTATTGATGTTGGTAGATGGACTGCTGCACATTCTAGAAAAAGAAAAAAAATGTTAGAAGAAGAAAAAGAATTTGATATAAAAATTGTTCCTATTGAAGAAATTTTTAACAAAAGTGGGAAATTGTTTTGACAAAAACAGAAGATTATTATAAGATTCTTGGTGTTGAAAAAGAAGCAAGCCAAGATGAAATAAAAAAAGCTTTTAGACAAAAGGCTAAACAATTTCATCCTGATATAAATAATTCTGAAAATAAAAAAGAATCAGAATCAAAATTTAAAAAAATCACAGAAGCTTATGAAACTCTTTCTGACACAAATAAAAGAAGGAGATATGATCAATTTGGAACTTCTGAAGAAAATTTTGATCATGGTTTTAATGGGAATCCTTTTTTTAATAACTTTTTTAATTTTACTCAAAGAGAAAGTTTTTTTAGGCAAGAACAAAAAAGAGATATCAATGCAATTTTCGAAGTGTCTATAGAAGATGCTTTTAATGGAGTAAGTAAAAAAGTTAAATTTAATAGAGAGATAATTTGTAAGAAGTGTGATGGAAGTGGATTTAATACAACTAAAGTATATAATTGTCAAAATTGTCAAGGAACAGGTGTTGTTGAAAAAATGCAAAATATAGTTGGAATGATGACATTTGTTTCAAATGTTGAGTGTGAAGAATGTAACGGAACTGGGAAAGATAAAAAGTTTATTTGTAAAAAATGTAATGGTAAAAGAAAAACAATTGAAGAAATTTATAAAGAAGTAAATATTAAAAAAGGAGTAAGAAACGGTGAAAGAATAATTTTAAAAGAATGTGGGCATCAATATGAAAAGAAGAAATTTGGAAATGCTGTTTTTTCATTTAGATTAAAAGAGCATTCGTTTTTTAAAATTAAGAATTCAAATTATGATATAATATCAAAAGTTAAAATTCCAGTTCATATAGGAATATGTGGTGGTGAAATAAAGATTCCTACATTACATGGAATAAAAAAAATGGCAATACCTAAAGGAACTCAGCAAGATTCCATACTTGTAATGAAAAATTGTGGTTATATCAACGGAGAAACATCGTATACAAAGATGTATGTTTGTGTAGATTATGAAATACCAACAAATTTAGAAGAAAACACTTTAAATTCTATTAAAGAAATTTTTAAAGAAGAAAACAATTATCCAGAATATAAAAAAATGTTAGAAAGGATTGGTTAAAAAAATGAGTAAAAAAACTTGCAAGAGATGGAGTAAAAAAGAGATGAAAAAACTATATGATTTATATTTGTCATATGGTCCAGAATGGAAAAAAATTGCAAAAAGTTTTAAATTTAGAAATCCAAATTCTATTTGTAAATTGTTTAATCGAACAAATTGGGAAACTTTTCTTGAAAAAGAAAATTTGTCATTTACAGTAGACGGTGTTGAAAAAATAACAAAATGTAGTAAAAACAACAAAGAAGAAGCTGAAGGATTGATAAGTAAAAAACAAGAAAAAATAAAAAATGAAGCTGAAATAAGAAGAATAAGATATCATCTTGAAGAGATTGCAAAAAAGAATTATATAATTGAAAAAATAATTAGTTCAATCACAAAAGTTCCTGAAGTAAAACCTTTGCCTATTCCTAAAATTAAAACAAAACATAGCCCTCAAGAATCTTTTTTGTTATTGTCTGATTGTCATGTAGGATTAAGCGTTATCCCAGAAGAAGTTGGAGGAATTGGAGAATATAATAAAGAAATTTTTAAAAGAAGATTGAAAAATTTAATAGATACTGTTTGTAGAATAACAGATCTTCACAGAAAAACTCACCAATTAGATGTTCTTCATGTTCCAATTCTTGGAGATATTGTTCATGGTGGAAACGATATTGGAAAGTGGGGGTTTTTACATTTAGAACAAAATGTAATGGATCAAGTATTTGAAGTATTGTCTGTTCTTCCTCAAGCGTTATTAACTTTATCTCAAATCTATAAACAAGTTCATGTTTATGGGGTTGTAGGAAATCATGGAAGAACAGCAAAAAGAAATATAGAAAAGAATTATGTGAATTGGGATTATCTTATATATAAATGGATGGAAGCTCAGTTAGTTAATCAAAAAAATATTGATTTTGTTATTCCTAAATCTTCGTTTCATATAGCAGAATCTCTTGGACAAAAGTTTTTGTTAACACACGGTAGTATGGTAAGAAGTTGGAATCAATTACCTTGGTATGGATTGAATAGAGCAGAATCAAAATTTAGAAACATGATTGATGGCACAAAAAATATGCAAAAAATGTGGAAAGAAGCAAAAAATAGAGGAATAAATTTTAGTGATCCACAAGCAATGGCTGATTTTGCTTTCAAATATAATGATTCTTTTCAATATATGATTTGTGGTCATTTTCATCAAATGGGAGAAGTTGAAACAAATTCAGGTGGTAGAATTATATTAAACTCTTCTTTTATTGGAGGAGACGATTACTCAATAAATGATTTATTATGTTCTAGCAAACCTTCTCAAAAGTTTTTTGGAGTAAATAAGGATAGAAAAACTTGGTCTTATGATATAGACTTAGAAAGATAGATTAAAAAAGGGGAAAAATGAAAAATGAAAGATGAAGAAAAGAAGTTTGAAGAACTTGTTAAAGTTTTTTCTAAATCTAAGTCTTCTAGAAATCTTTTAAATAAAGAAGACAGAAAAAAATTAGATGTTTTATTAAAAGATCAAGTTTTAACAGAAAAAGAATATAAAAAAATATTAAAAGAAGATGATCTAAAAACAGATGAAAAAAAGACGATAAAGAAAATAGAAAATTTAAAAATAGAAAACTTTATAAAAGAGAAGTTTAGTGAAATTAAATTAGATATTCGTGAAAGAAAAGAAATAAAAGTTAAAAAAAGTTTTAAAAATTTCATTCAGTATATAATAAAATATTTTAAGACAGAAAAAGTTGCCGAAAACAAAACAGAATATTTTTTAAAGAAAGAAATTGTAGAAAAAATAGATGCTTTTGTAAATGGGGACATTGAATCTTTATTTAATGAATATAAAAAAGAAAAGTTAGAAGTGTTGAAAGAAACATATGAAATATTGGGCACAATAAAAAAAAAGACATTTGAAGAAAATTTAAATAAGGAGTTGTAATATGCCGAGTTACGATTATGAATGTAAAAAATGTAAAACAATATATAGTCTTTCTCATAGTATAAAAGATGATGCTTTTGAAAAATATAAATGTCCAAAATGTAAATCTGTTCAAAAATGCAAAAGATTAATAACTTTTAATCATGCAGGAATAAAGTTTAAAGGGGATGGCTGGACAGTTCCTAGCTCAGGTTATGGAAAAAGAGGATATAAGGGTAAGTTTGGAAATCTTATAAGAAAAGAAGGATCTCCAGTTGATGCTCCCTCTAGAAAAGATGAAGCAGATAAACAATTCCAAAGATGGATAGATACAGGAGGATTAGACGGAATTAAACCAGATATAGATCTTAATGCAACTGATTTTGCAAATAAACCTATGACAACAGAAGAAGCACTAGACAAAGGAAAAAAATAATGTCAAAAACAAAAAGAAAGAATTCTGCTTATAAATTTACTATGCCTAACAACAAATGGGCAATAGTTGCTGCTGATGATGATTATCTAGCTAAATTATATTTTATGAGTGAGTATAATATTACTGAAAAAGATTTTGATAGAGATAATATTAGAATCTCTCTTTTGCCATTAACATACAAATGTAATACACCTTTTTTTGAGAGAGGAACAACAATTGGATATATTTTAAATGTAATAAAGTTTTTTCCAAGACTTATTGCAGATTCAGAAGATATTAATAGCTTTGTCAATTTTCAAAAAAGGTAAGAGTTAATATGCATTTTTATCATCCAGAATATAATATAGATATTAATACAGAAGATTTAAATTGTAGATTAATTTTAACAGAAATTAATAAAATATATAAAAAAATTCCAAAAACAAAATGTGATAAATGTCCAGGAAAGAAAAAAGTAGAATCTGATTGTTGTAAAACCTTTTCTCCTCCAATGCTTTTTTCTGAGTTTATTAATATTGTTAGTGATGTATCAAAAAATAAAAATGATGCAGAAATAAAAGAACTAATAGTAGCAAGTATTAAAACATTTTTAGACATAAGCGATGTGAAAGAATGTGTGTTGTTAGAGAAAAATAGATGTATTGTTTATGAACAAAGACCGTTTTCTTGTAGAATGTTTGGTTTATACTCTTCAGAAGAGTGGAGTGATAGATTAAAAAAGATAAGCGAACATAAAAAATGTAAAATAGAAGAACTTCCTTTTTACAAACAATGTAAAGGTATTAGTAAAACTGGAAAGACTAAAAAAATATCTAGATTACATTCAGATATTTTATTTAGAGATTTACATGATCTTGATGTTAAAATATTTCCAGATGATAAAATAGGAAAAAAGTTTGTTTTTCAATCAAAAACATATATGCCTTTTTATGTTCATTTTTTATTAATTAATTTAGGACCACAAATGCTTGAGAATCTTGCAATAATTAGGGAAGATTTAGAAAAAACAGTTGAAAAGGTTAAACATAAAGAAATTGATAAGGAAAGTTTAGATAAAAAGATAGAACAAGTTTCAGATTTTATAAAAACATTTGAAGAAAATTTTTTGAGAAAAAATCGTCAGTAACCCACGACTGAAGGTCGTGGGCTTGCAGAAGCCCTTGCTGACTAGGAGGCATACTTAGTATGCAGAAGTTATCAAAGAGAGATACATACACACCTACGAATGCTTCTCAAGTTTGTAAGCTCTGTGATCTGACATTAAACATTCCTATGGGTAAGGAAAGTGTGGAAGATTTAAAAACCTTTGATAACAACTCCGAAGAGAATCTACAGCATTCACATAGAGCTGGTTTGAACCCAAAAGTATCAAACATTGTCTATGTACTTCACCAAAATGGTAGTCCTTTAATGCCAACTAAACCACAAAAAGCAAGGAGGTTATTACAATGTAAAAAAGCAAAAGTAGTAACAAAATTTCCATTTACAATTCAAATGTTGATACCAACAGGAGAAGTAAAACAAGAGATTACATTAGGTGTTGATTCTGGTTATGAGAATGTAGGAATATCAGCAGTTACAGCAAAGAAAGAATTATTATCTTATAACTTTAAATTAAGAACAAATATGTCAAAGTTAATTTCTGACAAATCAATGTATCGTAGAGGTAGAAGAAATAAGTTGTGGTATAGAGAGAAAAAATTTCTTAACAAAGGTATACCAAAAGGTTGGTTAGCACCAAGTATACTTCACAAATATAATAGTCATTTAAAAATTATAGAGAGAATACATAAGTTTCTACTAATAACCAAGATAATATTTGAGATAGCAATTTTTGATATACAAAAAATTAAGCATCCTATTATTAAAGGTAAAGAATATCAGGAAGGTGAACAAAAAGGTTTTGAAAATGTAAAGATGTATGTAAGAAGTAGAGATAGTTATCAATGTAGAAATTGTAAGAAGAAGAATGTTAAATTACAAGTTCATCATATAATAAGTAGAAAAACAGGTGGTGATAGTCCTGATAATTTAGTAACTTTATGTAAAAAATGTCATAGTGATTATCATAGTGATTATCATAGTGGTAAAATTGAATTAGATATTAAAAAGAGAAAAGGCTTTAAAGCAGAGACTTTTATGTCAACAATAAGAAAAAGAATTATAGAAGATTTAAAAAGCAAATATGATGATGTAGAAGAGACTTTTGGTTATTTGACAAAATGTAATAGATTAGAGTTAAAATTAGAAAAGAGTCATATAAATGATGCATTTTGTATAGCAAATGGTAGTAATCAAGAAAGAAGTTTTGTTCAAAATATAATTCAAAAGAGAAAGAATAACAGAAAATTACAAATACAAAGGAAAAGATATAAACCTTCTATAAGAAGGCAAAGATATAGTATTCAACCATATGATTTATTAAAAATCAATGGTAAAGAATATGTAAGTAAAGGTATACATTGCAAAGGTGAATCAGTAATAATAATAAAAAATGGTAAAAAGAAGAGTATTTCTGTTAAGAAAGTAGAGAAAGTATTTCATTTTGGAACATTAATTTATGTAAAGGAGGTATGATCGCAATTCCTCCCACGACTGAAGTCGTGGGTTTTCTTGCGATAACCTCTCATGAGTGATAAAATAATTTTTATAGATATTATGTATGCTAGCATTTCTGAAGATCAAAATGGAATAGACATTATTGCATCTGATATGGAAGGTAAACCATATATGTTGAATATGGAAGCAAATGAGAATTATGGAGATATTAATCTTATTATAAAAGAAGATCAAAATAAAGTAAAAGAATTATTATTGTTATGTCAAGTTTTAAACGGATTTAAAGAAGAAAATGGCACTTTTGTAAAAAATGAGAATCATATTCCTAAAAGAATTAAATTAATTCAGAAAAACCGTTAACAGGAGCTGTGTTGAAAATGTCAAAAGAAAAAATATTTTCTTACGAACAGGCTATGGAGTCTTGTCTTGAGTATTTTAATAATAATGATTTAGCTGCAAAGATTTTTCTTGACAAGTATGCTTTGAGAAATTTAGAAGGAAAATTAATTGAAGAAACTCCAAACGATACTCACAGAAGACTTGCAAAAGAATTTGCAAGAATAGAAAAAGACAAGTTTAAAAATCCACTAACAGAAAATGAAATATTTAAATATTTGGAAGGTTTTAAAAAAATAGTTCCTCAAGGTTCTCCAATGTTTGGGATTGGTAATAAATATCAATATGTAAGTATTTCTAATTGTTTTGTTTTACCTTCTGCTTTAGATTCTTATGGTGGTATTTTATTTACAGATGAACAATTGGTTCAAGTAAGCAAAAGGCGTGGAGGTGTTGGACACGATGTTTCAAATTTAAGACCCATTAATACTCCAACAAAAAACGCTGCAACTACTTCAACTGGTGTTGTTTCTTTTATGAGTAGATTTTCAAATACAATTAGAGAAGTTGGTCAAAATGGTAGACGAGGAGCAGAAATGATGACATGTTCTATTCATCATCCAGAATCTGTCATTTTGTGGGATTCAGAAGTAGATGGTGAAGAATCTTTTATTTCAGTTGATAGAGAAGAAAATAATGAAATAAAAAATTATAAAATTCCTTCTAAATATTATAATCCAAATAGAATAGATTTTACAACATGTAAATATGATTCAACAAAGGTAACTGGAGCAAATATAAGTTTAAGACTTACAGATGAATTTTTAGATGCCGTTGATAATGATAAAGATTACGAACAAAGATGGCCTGTAGATTCAAAGAACCCTAAAATTAAGAAAAATGTAAACGCTAAAGAAGCGTGGAATAAAATAATTTATAGTGCATGGCAAATGGCAGAACCAGGAGTTTTGTTTTGGGACAATATTATAAAAGAATCAATTGCAGATTGTTATAAAGAATATGGGTTTGAAACACTATCTACAAATCCTTGTGGAGAAGTTCCTTTATCTAAATATGATTCTTGTAGATTGCTTGCTTTAAATCTTTTTGGGTTTGTGAAAAATCCTTTTACAGAATATGCGTCTTTTGAATATGAAGAGTTTTTTGAAACTGCAAAAATTGCACAAAGATTAATGGATGATCTTGTTGATTTAGAAAGTGAAGCGATTGAAAAAATTATAGAAAAAATAAAAAGTGATCCTGAAGATGATTATATAAAAAATAATGAATTAACATTATGGGAAAATATATTAGAAGTTTGTAAAACAGGTAGAAGAACAGGAACTGGTATAACTGCTTTAGGGGATACAATAGCTGCATTAAATATATCTTATGGAAGTAAAGAAGGTGTTGAAATAGTTGATAGAATATACAAAGTTTTAAAATTTGCATGTTATGAATCTTCTATAGAAATGGCAAAAGAAATAGGTCACTTTCCTGTATTTAATCATGATTTAGAAAAAGATAATTCTTTTTTAAATAGAATTAAAAATGAAAAAGTTGAAATAAATAATGAAAGAACAATTAATGGATGTGATATTTGGGAAAATAATAAAAAATATGGAAGAAGAAATATTTCATTATTGACAACAGCACCTGTTGGAAGTGTTTCTAATTTATGTAAACTTACAAATAGATTTGGAACATCTTCTGGAATAGAACCTCAATATTCTATAAAACCATATACTCGAAGAAAAAAATGTATGCCAGGAGACGAAAATCGAAAGGTGGACTTTATTGACAAAAATGGAGATGAATGGACTAATTTTGATATATTTCCGTCTTGTATTAACGAATGGTCTGATATAACAAAAAAAGAAGATACTGAAGAATCTCCTTGGTTTAATAATTGTGCAGAAGATTTAGATTGGGAAATAAGAGTAAAAATACAATCTGTTGCACAAAAACATGTAGATCATTCAATAAGCAGTACTGTTAATGTTCCAAACGAAACTGGAGTAGAAGAAATTTCTAAAATATATGAAAGTGCTTGGAAAAACAAATGTAAAGGAATAACGGTATATAGAGACGGCTGTAGAAGCGGTGTATTAATTAAAAATAATAAAAATATAGAAAAAAGAGAGAAAATTATTAATATAATAAAAACACAGGCACCAAAAAGACCAAGTATTTTACCATGTGATGTTAATCATTTAACATATAAACATCAAAGATATTATGTTGTAGTTGGATTATTTAATGGAGAACCGTATGAAGTGTTTACAGGTATAAATCACGATAATGAAGGGGATATTGTTATTCCAAGATCAGTAAGTGAAGGACAAATTTATAAAAAAAGTAGAGGAACATATATATTAGTACATTTTGATAAAAGCAATAAAGAAACTAAATATCAATTAACAAATGGTCACAATGATGATACAGCGGATTCTATGACAAGATTGATTTCAACTTCTTTAAGGCACGGTATAGATATGTCTTATATTATTCACCAGTTAGAAAAAACAAAAGGTGATTTAATTTGTTTTTCAAAGGTTTTAGCAAGAACAATTAAGAAATATATAACAGACGGAACTGCTGTAAGTGGAGTAAAATGTCCACAATGTGAAAATGAGAAATTACAGAGGATTAGTGGATGTATTCAATGTCCTCAATGTGGTTGGTCTGGTTGTGGTTGATTTAAGGAGTGAACTACCCCCACCTTAAGGTGGAGGCTTCTAATTATCATTAAGAAGTCTGGTTCACCAGAACACTAACAAGAGAAAGGAGTCATAATGTTAGTAAACGATAGGAAAGAAATTAGGTACCTTGGAATGTCACCTCAGTTTCAAGCTCTACGGATACCGATTAAACAGCTTTATAGGGTAATAAGCAGTGTTTGTATCGTTAAACCTTTTCATATCTGTTCGAGAGGAAGTCGGATTCTAAGTTTGTTTCTCACAAACTTAGATACGCATTACTCAGGAAGAGGAGAAAAACTATTTAATCTTAGTTTTTGCACTCAACAAGCGGAAGCCTTTCTAGTCTTGCATTGTAAAATGCAAGGCTAGAAGGCTTAATGAGGAAGATTAAAATTTATAAAGATATTGTTTTTAAGGATTTAATATAATTAATGGAAGTTATGGTATAATTTTCTGTATCCACTGTCTGAAGACGGTGGTTTTAGAAAATGGAAAAAAATAAACATTGGTATTTAAATGGTAAACAACATAGAATTGATGGTCCATCTAGTGAATTAGCAAATGGTACCAAAATTTGGTATTTAAATGATAAATGTCATCGTGAAGATGGTCCTGCTATTGAATATGCAGACGGAAGTAAATCTTGGTATTTAAATGGAAAAAAACATAGAATAAATGGTCCAGCTATTGATCATATAAATGGAGATAAAATTTGGTATTTAAATGGTAAAAAACATAGAATTGATGGTCCAGCTGCTGAATATTGTAATGGAAGTAAATTTTGGTATTTAAATGGTGAAAAAGTAAAAGAAGAAGATGTAATAAATTATAATATAACAGAAAGAGAATATTTAGAATTTGTAATTAATCTTTAAAAACCAAAACATTTTTGAATTAAAAGAGAAAAATTTTATTATGAAGAAATATGAAAATTTTGTTCATTTACATAATCATACTGATTTTTCTATATTTGACGGATTTATGAGTCCAAGAGATATGGTTAAAAGAGCAAGTGAATTAAATTATAAAGCAATCGCAATTACAGATCATGGTCATGTTGGTGGATTTTTAAAATTTCAAAAAGCTTGTGATGAATTTAATGTTAAACCTATTTTTGGTTTAGAAACATATGTTTGTAATGATTTATCAAATTCAAAATCAAAAAGACATCATTTAATTTTATTAGCTAAAAACGATATTGGTCTTAAAAATATTATGAAATTATCTTCTGTAAGTTATAAACACAAAGCTTATGGATTCCCAAGAATTAATTTAGATATTTTAAAACAATATAAAGAAGGTTTAATTGTTTCAACAGCTTGTTTAGCTGGAGAATTTGCTAGAAAAATAGAAATGAATGATATAGATGGTGCTTTTGGTATGGCAAAAGAATATAAAGAAATTTGGGATGATGATTTTTATCTTGAAGTTATGTATACTGGAATACCTGAACAAAAAAAAGTAATAGAATATGCTGAAAAATGTTCTGAAAAACTTGGAATTGAAATAATTGCAACAAATGATTGCCATTATTCAAAAAAAGAAAACGCACAATATCAACAAGTAAAAAAAGCAATAAGTATGAGAAAACCATTAGAATATCCTGATAAACCAGTATATTATATTAAATCATATGAACAAATGAATGCTATTTTTAAAAACAGAGCTAAAAAGTTTTTAGACAATACTGTAAAAGTGTCTGATAAATGTAATGCAAGAATAAAAATCGGTCAATCAAAATTACCAGAATTTAAAATTCCTGAAAATAAAGAATTTGAAAATTTTAAAAATAAATTATGGAGAAGAACTGATGAACAAGCATATCTTACATATTTAGCAAGAAAAGGTTTAAATAGATTAAGTTTAGATAAAGATGAAAAATATATTAATAGATTAGAAGAAGAATTAGAAACAATTAGATTTACAGGGTTTGATAGATATTTCTTAATAGTTGAAGAATATGTGGCTTTTGCGATGTCTCCAATAGATACAATGACTGGAGAGAGCAAGGAAAAGGTCAAGGTTGGATTAGGAAGGGGCAGTTGTTGCGGAAGCTTGGTTTTATTCTGTTTATCTGTTACTGGAATAGACCCAATAAAACATGATTTAAGTATGGATAGATTCTTATATAGTGAAGGGGAATATCATATTGGAGCAAATGAAATTTTTGAAGATGAAACAGAAGTAAAAAAATGGGAAAATTTTAAGACTGGAAATAAAACAAGAAAACAAACACAAGAAGAAAAAGAAAAAAGTAATAAAATAATAAAAGAAATATCAAAAATTGTAAAAAGAAAAAAAATATCAGAAATAGAAAAAGACAGACTTATAAAAGAACTAAACTTTATAAAAAATAAACCAACAATTATTAATGATATTTATAATTTAATTAATATAAAAAATGAAAAAGGAATTGGAACTCAAAATAAATGTAATTCTTTTATTCTTTATTTTGTAGAATTAACAAGTAAAAAAGCGAATCTCGATAAAGAATTTGGATTTTTATATCAAATAGATAAAGATCAATCAAGAGCAAGTCCTCCTGATATTGATATAGATTTTGAAGAAAGAGAAACATTATTAAAACATTTATGTGATTTATATGGAAAAAATAATATTGCTTTAATAGGGAATATTGGAACATATGGTCCTAAAGCTTCTATTCAATTAGCAGCTAAAGCAATGGACATTACAAAAACAAATAAAATTGAAGATAAGCGTTTTAGTTCTGAAAATAACAAAGAAGGCATCAGACTATCAAAAATGATATCAAACCTTCCTATAAGCCTTGAAACATGGTTAGGGGACGATCCTAACTATAAGCCACCAAACAAAAGAATCAAAGATTCTATAAGAATGCTTAGAGAAGAAAGAGATAAAAATCCAGAAATATTTAAAGCTGCTTCTATGCTGGAAGGAAAAATAAGATCTTTTGGAACACATGCAGCTGGAGTAGTTATTTCATCAGAAGATATAACTGATTCTATTCCATTAACAAATTCTAGTATTAAAAAAAATCTTAAATTTAATTCTGGTGTTGAATGGGAAGAGGGAATTTCTACTTTTGATTTAATGACAACACAATTCGATATGGCAGAAGTAGAAGAAATGGGATTATTAAAATTCGATTTTTTACAAATTAGTAATTTAAAAAGATTGTCTATGGCAATAAATCTTATAAAAGAAAGATATGGAAAAATAGATTTTGATATTGATAAATTAGAAATGAATGATGAAAAAGTATTTAAATTAATTAATGAAATGAAGTTAGAAGGTCTCTTTCAAATTTCAGGAGATGCTTTTATTGGTAAAGATTATCCATTATTTGATAAAAAAACAGGTGAAAAATTATTACATAAAACAGGTGCAAAAAAAGGTAAACAAAAAGTTTTTCATAGTAAAGGTGTGATGGAAATAATTGGATGTTCGGATTTTAATGATATCGTAGTTCCAAATGCAATAGGAAGACCAGGACCACTTGCTTTAAATGTTCCTGAAAAGTATGCAGAAGGAAAAAAGAACCCAAGTATGGTTTCTTATCTTCATCCATCTTTAGAACCTATTCTTAAAGATACTTATTCTCAAATTGTATATCAGGAGCAAATAACTAGAATTGCAATAGAATTAGCAGATTTTTCTTTTTTTGAAGCAGATGAATTAAGAAAATCTTGTGCTAAACCAAAAAAATACGCACATTTATTATCTAAAATAGAATCTAAATTTAGAGAAGGTTGTATTAAAAATGACATACCAAAACATGTTGTAGAAGAGCTATATAATGCTTTTATGGAATTCTCTCAATATGCATTTAATAAATCACATTGTTTATCCGAAGATACTTTATTATATGAAAAAAACAAAAAAGAATTTATTAAATTAAAAAACATTAAAAAAGGAATGATTTTAGATTCTTTTTTAAACGAAAAAATAATAGAAGATGAAGTTAAAGAAGTGATAGATACTGGAGTTCAGGATGTTTATGAAATACAATTATCAAATGAACAAGAAGTAGAATGCACATTAGAACATAAATTTTTATGTATTGATGATAAATATAGAACAATTGATAAAATAAAAAAAGAAAATATAAAGATTTTATTTTCATCTCTTTTGGATACTAAATATAAAATTAAAGAATGCAAAATTTTATCAATTAAAAAAATAGGAAAAAAACAAACATATAATATTGAAATGAAATCAAATCAACATAATTATGCTGTTTATGGGAATGAACAAGATTCTTTTTTGATAAGTAAAAATTCAACAGCCTATGGAGCGATCTGTTACCAAACAGCTTTTCTAAAAACGTATTATCCAGAAGAATTTATGTGTGCTTTATTAACAGACAAAGCAAATACAAGTGAAGAAAAATTAGAACTTACAATAAAAAAATTAAAAAAAGAATATCCTGAATTAAAAATATTAAAACCAGATATTAATAAAAGTGATAAACATTATAAACCTGTTGGAAAATTAGAAATAATTGCTCCATTTTTGTCTTTAAAAGGAATAGGGAAAAAAGTATCAGATGAAATAATTAATAAAAGAGTTAAAACATATGTTTCTATAGATCATTTTTTAAGGTCTGTTAATGTTTCAGGAACAGTTGTTTCTGACGGAATTGGAAAAATTCTTATAGAATCTGAATCTTTCAGAGATTTAGGAAGTAAAGAAGAAATAAAAATAGGTTTTAAAAGATATTATCAAATGAAAAAAATGGTTTCAAGACCAAAATCAATTAGCGATCCATCAATAAAAAAAGCGATAAAAGGACTTTTTTGAAAAAAAAGTTGCGGTGTTGGATGATTTTCACCAATAGTATATGTAGGAAGGAAAGAAAAGGAGAGAAAAAATGATTGAATATACAGTAAAAGTTGATAATGATAAAACAGAATGGTATTTAAATGATGAAAGACATAGAGAAGATGGTCCTGCCG
>Ga0265594_1001866_pt1 | contig 15747 bp, 22 predicted proteins | sample saktaG_11_FD_190147 | JGI IMG/M metagenome (GOLD analysis project Ga0265594, IMG submission 190147) | Saline water microbial communities from Sakinaw Lake, British Columbia, Canada - sak_2011_5_24_80m | ecosystem: Environmental > Aquatic > Non-marine Saline and Alkaline > Saline ... | reverse complement strand
GAAAAGGAGACAGTCCCAAACTGGATTCCAGAAAAATTGCCCAAAGCCAGCCGGTTAAAATAAAAAGGGTATCAGAAATTTTCGGATTTTCGATCTTTTGGAAAAAATTCTGTAATCGCTTTCTTTGCCAACAAACAATTCCAAAAACAAGAAAAAAGATAATCATCATTGTTAAATCATGGCTCTATTCTTTTAATACCATCTATTCGATCGTAGTCTTTATCGTAAGAACAAATTTTTTTAACTTTTTGCTGTTTTAACCAAGAAGCAATATAAGCATCGATGAAATCAATATTTTTGTTTTCAAACATCTCTACCGCCATAATTAAACCATCACGACCAGCAATTTCCAAACCTTTAAAAAGAAGGATTATTTTGAGCTTCCTTGCCACTTCTTTTCTTGTTTCTTTATAAAAAGAATGAAGAACCCAAGCAATTTCGGCGATGACGATCGGAAGGGTAATTAGGGTAATTTTGTTTCTTTTTGCTTTTTCAAATAACTTGCGGCAAGAAGGAGACTGTTTAGAATGGTCGGCGAGTAAAAATCGTAAGAAAATATTGGTATCAACAAATATTTCCATAAGAATTATTTTCCTTCGGCAGCAATCTCAGTTGCCATTCTTTTAATCGTCTTTTTTCGCAGCTGCTTTAAATCAACCGTTCCTTCTCGCTTTTTTACTGAACCATAAAGCTCCAGAATATCTCCCTTCACTGGTGTGGCGACAATTTTTTCTTCTTCTATAGAAAAAACCAGCTTATCAAATGGCCTCAATTGTAAAAGCCTTCTGATAATCACGGGAATGGTTACTTGGCCCTTTTGGGTAATAGTAGTCGTAATATTCATATTACTTACTTTATAGCATAATCATTACTTTTTGTCAAATTTCTTACTATCCCCTTTTCCACTCCCCATTGTAAAATTTAATCATATCGCCGCGGAAAAAGAGTTTAATCACCAACAAAGAGTTGAGGTAAAATAATTTAATTGGTAAAATAGAAATAAAGGAGATTATTTATGGATGAAAATACCATTGAAATTTCTGAAAGAGGTCGTGAACTTCAGCCAGATGCTTTCGATTCACTACCTCCGGGACTTTTAGGTGGTAGGGAGTTTATACTAGATAAGGTTGCCAAAAAAGAGATTGAATCTTTCTTAATCAATTTACCTAAAAACGCTAAAATTTTAGATGCTGGAGCCGGCGCCGGTGTGGAAGCAGCCATTATGGAGTCTCGCGGAATGAAAGTTGTTCCATTAGATTTGTCTCGCAAAATGCTAGCGAAAATTAAAAAACACGCTAAATTAATGAAAGTTGAAGGACATATCGGGAGAAGAGTGCAGGCAGATATACTTCAACTACCATTTACTGAAGGCACTTTCGATGCTGTTGTTTGTAAGGATGTTTTTAGTATGGGCTGCTGGGCTGACCGAGTGGATATTTCTAGTGAGTTAATGAGGGTATTAAAAAATGAAGGTAGAGTTTTAATTATGGCAGAAGAGGCCCCTGATACGATTATTTTTGTTGATGGTTTAGTTAGGCAGGGAAAAGAAAGAGAGTTGTTGGATAATTTACAAGAAGGAGAGGAAATTGACCTTATAAGACAAATTGAATTTACTGAAGAGTATATTACCCGGGTCCTTTCTTCAGTAGGATTTCAAAATATAAATACTAAAACTGAAAAAAAAGAAGTGAAAAAATGGCTAAGTGATAGACTAGTGTCAGCCACAGCGCAGAAACCTTGACCTATCTTACTCTCCCCTTTTCCACTCCCCGCTGTAAAATTTAATCCTGTCGCCTCGGAAATAAAGTTTGATTGTTTTCAAGGGCCCATTTCTGTGTTTAGCAATATTAAGAGTGATATTTTCCAGATTTTCCTCATCTTCACGATATAAAAACATGACTACATCCGCATCTTGTTCCAACGCTCCCGATTCTCTAAGATCAGCAAGTTGGGGTACAGATGAACCCCGACGGGTCACTGCTCGCGAAAGTTGGGAAAGAGCTAAAAGAGGAATTTTTAATTCTCGGGCTAAATTTTTCAAACCCTGAGAAATCTCAGTAACTTCTTGAACCCTATTCTCCAATCCCCTGGCTCTAGCCAGTTGAATATAATCAACCACCAAAAGTCGTAAACCACGCTCTTTTTGGAGTCGTCGTGCCTTAGTCCTCATCTCCAATATTGAAAGCCCCGGTGTATCATCAATATATAAAGGCGCTTCTGCCAAAAATCCCATCGCCTCGGAAAGCTTGGTAAAATCTTCTTCAGAAAGTCGACCTGTCTTTAACTTCCAGGCATCAATATCTGCCTGCGCCACTAGAAGCCTGTCAACCAATTCTTCTCTGCTCATTTCGAGCGAAAAAAAACCAACTGGCTGTTTTTCATTAATAGCCACATGCTGAACGATATTTAAAGCCAGGCTTGTTTTTCCCAGGGCTGGCCGAGCCGCTAGGATGATCAAATTTGAATTCTGTAAGCCTGCTAAGGTATCATCTAAGTCCTTAAATCCTGTTGGCATTCCTCTTATCTGATCTCCACTCTTTTGTAATTCATCTAAACGGTCAAAAGACTCTGCCAGAACGTCTTTAATGGCAATAAAAGCTCTCGGTAAATGTTTCTGAGAAAGAGAAAAAATCGCCTGTTCAGTTTCATCTAAAGCATTATTAGCCTCTACTCCCTCATCGAAAGCCATTTCTACTAAACGCGAGCCTGTACTGATTAACTGACGCTTAGTATAAAGATCTTTGACAATTTGGGCATAATGAACAGCATGGGCTGAAGTAGGTACCATGTTGACTAAAGAAGCGAGATATGAAGAACCGCCTGCTGCTATTAAACTCTTCTGTTTTTTCAACCTCTCTGTTAAGGTAACCAAATCTACCGGTTGGCGATCTTCGTAAAGACTAATAATTGCCTTGTAAATCCTTGTATGAGCATTCTGATAAAAGTACTCAGGTCGAAGAAGTTCAACTACCGAGATAATAGTATCTTTATCAATTAACAAAGCCCCCAAAACGCTCTTTTCTGCTTCATCAGAGTGAGGAGGAATCTTTATTTTTTCAGCCACATTACTTCCATTTCCTCTGGCAAACTTGAAGGAGTAACAACGAGCTTATCAACAGGTTTTATTTCCTCTTTACCAATTTCTTCCAAGAATTTCTCTACCGGATCAAGATTAAAAGAAAGATTGCGAGTTTTATAATGCATCGGGATAACAACTTTGGGTTCTAACTGATTCGTCACAAAAGCTGCCTCTTTAGCGTTGAGAGTATAAATCCCGCCTACAGGAATCATTAAGACATCAATTCCATCAAGCGTTTCTCTCTGACGGTCATTTAATTTTTCTCCTAAGTCACCCAGATGGCAAAACTTAAGATCGTCAATTGTGTAAATATAAATCGTGTTCTTTCCTCTTTCTGGACCGTGCGTCGAAGCAATCCCCATAATGTCCACTCCTTTAATTTCATATTCTCCCGGTCCATTAATAATAAAAGGAGAACCATCGACTCTATCAACAGCACAATGATCATGATGAGAATGAGAAACCGTAACAATATCAGCCTTAGTTTTGGGCATCAATTTGCCAAAAACTGATTTGTCATAAGGATCGGTAATAACAACCGTCTCTCTGCCCTTTAATTTAAAACAAGAATGGCCAAGATAATAAAGAATCATTACTTTAGTTTAGCAAACTTTCCTTCTCTTGACAATAAAGATCAACCTTGATATAGTTCGGACTGCAGAAAAAGATGAAAAAAGAGTTGGTTTGGGCAATCATCACTGGTTTTGGTTTAGGTTTAGTTATTACCTACGGAGTTTTGTCAGCTAAAAAAGCCATAAAACCTAAGCTCAAGGAAATAAAACAGACTGAGATTAGCACAACACCAATTGTTCCTCCCATTTCTCTTGAGATAGAAAAACCGAAAGATGAAAGTATTATTAATGAAGAAAAGACTGTTCTTGCCGGAAAAACTGATCCTCATGCTATCTTGGCTATTTTTACCGAAGAAGACGAACTAATTATCGAGGCCGATGAAAAAGGCAGATTTGAAACAGAGATTGAATTGGTCGGCGGCGCTAACGAAATTACGGTTATCACTTTTGATGACGAAGGGAATGAGGCCAGTCAAAGCATGACAATTGTTTATACAACAGCGGAAATCTAAATAAATTCAAAATTAAAAACTTAAAATGCAAAATTGCAATTCAAAATTAAAAACTTCTTACTTTTTATTTGTCATTTGTCATTTGTCATTTGTCATTTATTTGTCATTTGTCATTTGTCATTTGTCATTTGCTCAAGAATCAACTCCATCTGCCGAAGAAAAAATTCTGGAAGCTGTCCGAGAGCGAATCAAAGAAAAACAATTGACCATAGAACGAAAGGCTTATGTCGGCAATTTGAAAAGCATTGCTAATTCTACTCTTACTTTAGAAACAAAAAATGGCATTAAACAAGTTAGAGTTAGCAGTGAATCAGCAGTTATCCGTATCAACGAAAAAACCAGAAAAGAAATTAAGTTTGAAGATCTGGCGATTACCGAATTCACTATTGCCATGGGTTATGTTGGCGAAAATGAAGTTCTGGAAGCAACAAGATTGATTATTAACGAGGAACCAAAAGAAGAACAAAAGAGAGATGCAATCTACGGCCTTGTTGAAGAAGTCGATTTTGAAAAAGAAATTATTAAAATCAAGGAGTTCAAAAAAGAAAAAACCTGGGATCTGGAGATAACAAAAAAAACAGAAATAACTAAAAAAGCAGAAAATGAAACAGAAAAAATTAAACTCGAAAAAATAGAGGCCGGTGACCGCCTAGTAGCCATAGGCACTTCCGAAGAAGAAAACATTCTTGCTACTCACCGAATTCACATCTTGCCATGAATTCCTATCCTGCCAGCAATCATAAAAATCTTTTTAGGGCGATTTTAAAGCTTAAAAATACTAAAGAGGCCAGTCAATTCTTTCGCGATCTACTAACAATTAAAGAAATAGATGATTTTAGCCAGCGATGGAAAATTGCCGGACTTTTAAACAAAGGCCTCCCCTATTCTGAAATTGCCAAGAAAACAAAAACTTCAACAACAACTGTTTCCCGCGTTGCCCATTGGCTTCATCACGGCTGCGGTGGCTACAAACTCATTCTTAAACGAAGTCTATTCTTATATCACCATGTTAACACGGTACTTGACAAATAAATTAGAATGTGTTATTATCCTAACAATGACAAAAGAAAGTAAATTTCTTTTTATTAACTCCCCTGTTAAAGCCGCTTTTACAAGCGGTAGTTTTCTCATTCCCGAAACTCATCATAAATAAAACATAAGCGTAGCCTAGATCACAAGCTACTTCCCTACCCTAGTTTGCGGTTTAAGCTATTCTTATGTTTTTTGGTGCTGGAAATATGGTGGCTGTAGCTTAGTGGTTAAAGCGTCTCTCTGTGAATGAGAAGATCACGGGTTCGAATCCCGCCAGCCACCCAAAAATACGATCTTATAAAAAAACTTTTAAGAAAGAAGGTGAAAAATATGAGTACAGAAATTATTGCCATTGACCGATTAGCTGGTCTTCCATATGACGTGGAAGAAATGCAGACAATAAAAGAAAATGGAGAAAGTTCACAAAGATTAAGAGAACCTTTCATTTTTAAAGGATTTGCTAGTACCGGCGAACCTGTGACGGAAATTAACGGAGAGCTAAGAATTATCGCTCCTGGGGGCGAATTAGGTGAAAGGGTAAGTCAAGTCTGGGTACCAAAAGAAATGGGCGGTTGTTACTGTCACTAATTAATGAAAGAAGAGAGAATGAATAAAATTAAGCAAGTTTTTATTTGCTATCCAGGCGGAAATATTACCGCTATTGTCAAAGATCGGGTTCCAAGGGAGCTTCAGCCTGTTGTGGCTCAAAAAATTATGGGGATCTATAATCAAAAAAGGTCAAAGACTGGACAGATTGAACAAATTACTTTTGAAGAAAAACCAATCGATAAAAAAGCTCTTTCAAGACTTCAACTGGCAGGCGGCGAATTCTCTGGTAATGCCATTCTTTGTTTCGCCTTTTTAAAACTTTGTTTTGGAAAAAAATTGAAAAAGCCAGAAAGCGCTTTGTTTGAAGTTTCCGGAGCAAAAAGTCTTTTAAAAGCCATTGTTTATCCAAACGGATTAATAAGCTCCCAAATGCCAATACCTAGAAAACTTGACCGTATTAATCTAACGAAAGAGGGCTTTAGGGTTATTTCTTTAAGAGGCATTACCCAAATCGTAGTTAATAAATTCTATTATCAAAATGGGGATTTTCAAAAGAAAAAAGCAATCGAAATTATTAAAAATAATAATCTAAAAAGTAAATTAGCAACAGGGGTTCTATTTATCAAAAAGACAAGCAAGAAAATTAAGATGAAACCGTATGTTTATTTTAAAAAAGGCCTAAAATACAAGCTTTACAAAGAAACCGCTTGCGGCAGCGGCTCAACTGCGGTGGGGATTAGTGAATTTTTCCTTAGAAAAACAGCTATCAAAAACCTAGAAATTATCCAGCCTACTGGAAGCTCAATTTTGGTAACAGTTAAAAAACAAGATGGACAGTTAAAAGCCTGGATCAAAAGCAGAGTAAAAATCCTTTATCAAGAATCCCTTTCCTTGCCCAACCAAATCTAAAATGCTATTATGAAAAGGAGGTAAATATGACTAAAAAAACCAAGCCACAAACTTTGAAAGGTTTTCGGGATTTTTTGCCCGAGCAGGCGATTAAACGCCAATATCTGAAAGATAAAATCACTCAGGTTTTTGAGCTATATGGCTATGATCCAATTGAAACTCCGGCTTTAGAATATTTGGAAATATTTAAAGGACAAATTGGCGAAGGCGAAAAACTTATCTATAAATTTCAAGATCAAGGCGGCCGCTGGGTTGCCCTCCGCTATGATCAAAGTGTTCCTACAGCTCGTTTTGTCGCTCAATATTTGGATAAAATCACGCTTCCTTTTAAGCGTTACCAAATCCAACTTGTTTGGCGAGCCGATAAACCTCAAAAAGGCCGCTATCGAGAATTTCTTCATTGCGATGCTGACATTATCGGCATTAGCGAACCAGAAGCTGACGCAGAAGTGATCGCTCTTTCCATGGATATTTATAAATACTTAGGTTTCGAAAAAATTAAAACTTTGATTAATGACCGCTCTTTGTATAAAGATATCCCTTATCCCGCCATTGTCGCTATTGATAAAATCAAGAAAATAGGAAAAGAAGGAGTCATCAAAGAAATGATCAAAAAAGGAATTACTCAAAATGAAGCAAAAAAATATTTAGAAAAAGTGGCTAACTTAAAACCAAACGAAACGATTAAAGCCATTTTTGCTTATTTGAAAGCCGCTGGATTTCCTGATTCCTGGTATCAGTTTGAACCATCTTTAGGACGATCTTTCAGTTACTCAACCGGACCTATTTGGGAAATTGAAATTCCGGGATTTAAAACCGGCTCTGTCCTTGGCGGAGATAGATTTGATAAAGTTATCGGAACATTTTCCAAAAAAGATGTTCCCGCCACTGGCTTTGGCTTAGGTTTTGACCGAACCCTAGAAGCAATGGAACAATTCGATCTTATTCCCAATCCAAAAACCAAAACCAAAATTCTAATTACTGTCTTCTCGCCTGAATTGTTAAAAAAATCAATCGAGCTAGCCACTCTATTACGGTCGAGTAATGGAATCAACACTGATCTTTATCCCAACCCTAATGCTAAACTTGATAAACAGTTTAAATATGCGGATAAAAAAGGCATTCCTTATGTGGTTATCATCGGACCCGAGGAAGTAAAAAATAAAACAGTGACAGTCAAAAATATGAAAGCTTGTTCTCAAAAAACCGTCTCTCTTAAAGAGCTTCAAAAAGAGCTTCAAGTGTGTTAAAATTTGAATATGAAAAATAAAATCCATCCTAAATGGTATCCTGATGCGAAAGTTACTTGTTCTTGCGGCAATAGTTTTACGGTTGGTTCAACCAAGCCAGAGCTCCATGTTGAGGTTTGTTCTGCCTGCCATCCATTTTTCACCGGCAAAATGAGATTTTTAGATACCATGGGAAGAGTAGAAAAATTTCAAGCCAAACGGGAAGCGGCTGCCATAAAGGCAGGTAAGAAAAAGAAAGAAAAAAGAAAGAAAGAGAAAAATATAAGACCGGAATCTCTAAAAGAAATGCTAGGGAAATAATTACCAATGACAAGTGTAATTTCGGAAATTAGATCAGCGGCCGGTGGTGATGAAGCAAAAATTTGGGCTAACGATCTTTTTCGAATGTATCTTCGCTTCGCCCAAAAACAAAATTGGCAGCCAGAAATTCTTGGAGAAGGAGTTATTAAAATTAGCGGGTCTCAGGTTTGGGAAAAATTAAAACACGAATCCGGTGTTCATCGAGTTCAAAGAATACCGGAAACAGAAAAACATGGCCGAATTCACACCTCGACCGCCACTGTCGCCATTTTACCAGTAATTTCTGAAACTCAAATTAAAATTAATCCAAAAGACATTGAATTCCAGGCTTTCCGCGCTTCAACCCAAGGCGGACAAAATGTCCAAAAAGTCTCCACAGCTGTTCGATTAATCCATAAGCCAACAGGAGTTACCACCACCTGCCAAACCCAAAGAAATCAAGAACAAAACAGAAAAATCGCCATGGACATATTGAGAGCTAAACTTTATCAAATTCAAGAAGAAAAAAAGAATCAGAAATTAAAAGAAATTCGAAGCGGTGCAGTCGGCCACGGCATGAGAGCCGAAAAAATTCGGACTTACAACTATCCCCAAAACCGCGTTACTGACCACCGGATAAATAAAAAATTCCGCTTAGAAGATATTGTTGAGGGAAAACTTGAGAAGTTAATTGCCTTACTCGCTAAGCTCCTCTAACACTATCTCAAATGCTTTTGTCTCGCCTTCGCGCCAGATTTCGACGCGGATTTTGTCACCCACCTTATACTTACCAATAATTTTAACCAAACCGCCGTCTTCTTCACGAACTGCTTGATCATCAATCTTAACGATAATATCCCCTTCTATCAACCCTGCTCCTGCCGCCGCGCTTCCATCAATTACTTCAACAATATAAGCACCTTCAGGCACTTCATTCAATAAAGCCAATTTTCTACCAATCATTTTATACCTTACTCCCAAAGAGGCTCTTGTAAACCTACCAGTTTCTTCAAAATTTTTCAAAGAGGCTTTAACTATATTAATAGGAATGGTAAAACCTATATTTTCTCCTTGCTGAGAAACAGCTACATTAACACCAATAACTTGTCCACTTGAATTTAAAAGAGGACCACCGGAATTACCGGGATTGATAGCCGCGTCTGTCTGGATAACATCATCCAATCTCTCCACATAACCAGAAAATGGATCGCCTGCAGTTATGCCTCGGCCAAGACCGGAAATGACGCCCGTAGTCACTGTGTTTCTAAACTCTCCCAGGGCAGTACCGATGGCAATGACGAACTGGCCTACTTTTAAATTATCTGAGCTACCCAACTCAATAGGCTTTAATCCCAAGACTTCTATCTTAAGAATAGCCAAGTCGTTGGCCGGATCACGGTAAATCTTAATCACTTTATATTCTTGATCATCTTTAGTAATAATCTTATATTCTGCCTTAGTATCGGCGACCACATGTTTATTAGTAACAATCATTCCATCAGAACTAATAATAAAGCCTGTACCAATGTTTTGCTCAACTTTTTCCCCTGACGATGGTCTTTTAAAAACTCCAAAAGGATCAAAAACATCAATATCAAAAGGATTGAAAGTCTGAACTGTTTTTTTAATTCCGACTGTCACCACTGAAGGACCAGCTTTTTCGACAACATCAATGACTAAAGATTCTTCACGTAAAACTTGTATTTCTCTCCCTGTCCCATTTTCCTGTTTTATTCCCTGTTCTCTCGGAAACCAACGATCAAGCGGTTTATAGCCAAAAAGACGATCGGAAATAGCACCGCCCAAAACAGAAGCTAAAATAATTATTCCGATGGCAAAACCTGTTAAGAATTTTTTCACTGCATCAATACTTCTATCGCTTTTTCAAGCTGCTCATCTCCTTCTCTCTCTTCATCCAATTCTACCAGAAAATCAGGTTCGATTCCTTTTTCTCCAATCCAAGATCCTAATGGTAAAAGCCAGCGAGCAGTAGTAATATGTAAACCAGCCCCTCCGGGTAATTCCTGGGCTTCTTGAACTGTTCCCTTCCCAAAAGTCCTCTCACCAACTGTCTTTGCCCGGCCGTAATCCCGCAAGCAACCGGCGGCTATTTCCGAGGCCGAGGCACTACCTTGATTAATCAACACTACCAGCGGCAAGGTCAAAATCCTTCCTTTTCTATTAACTTCATAAGTCTCTACTTCTTCTTTCCCTTCTTGTTTAACCACCACTCCACTTGACAAAAATTCAGAGGCAGTAAAAACAGCCCCTTTTAAATAGCCGCCAGGATTGTTTCTAACATCTAGAACGACGCCTGTGACTGATGGTCTATGACTAATGATTAATGAAACTGCTTCATTCCATTCTTTTTCAGTTCTGTCTCCAAACTTCATCAATTTTAAATAAGCCACTTCCTTAATAAACTCCACTTCGACACTGAGAACAATAATTGTTCCTCTAATAATCTCGACATCATGAGATTTCTCTTCCCCTTCTGAAAAAAGTGTTAGTATTACTGGGTGTCCCCTGGCACCTCTGATTAAGTTAACTGCTTCAGGCAGAGAAATTCCAGTTGTTTCTTGATCAACTTCTTTTTCTTCATCTTTAATTTTCAGAATCAAATCGCCTGCTTTTACACCTACTTTTTCGGCCGGCGTGCCTTTTAAGGGCGCAATCACAGCTAATCTTTTATCTTTATAACCCAATTGAATACCCACTCCCTCAAAGCTGCCATTAAGGTCTTCTTTGGCCCGTTTATTGTCGCTTGGTTCTAAAAAAACAGTATAAGGATCGCCCAAACTCTGTGTCATTCCTTTAATAGCGCCATAAACCATTGTTTTTTTGTCTAAAACGTCTTTATCAAGATAGCCTTCCTCTAGCCTTGCCCATACATCCCAAAAAAGAGCCAGATCAGCCTTGTCGTCCTGGTGTATAGCATATGGTGTATAGCGTACAAGCTTGTCATTCAAACACCAGCCAGTTCCTCCCGCTAGCAAAATAAGGGCAATAACGATAATAATTTTTCTAATTTGCTTTAAAGTCATTTTAATAAAATTTCAAATTTCAAAATCCAAAGTTCAAACAAATGTCAAATGTCTAAATGTCAAATTTTTTAGTCATTTGGATTTTGGATTTTGTTTGGCATTTGAGCTTTGTAATTTGGACTTTAATATTAGGATTTATTAAAATTTAGGTTAATTTATTAGATATTACCAGTTTTTTCTCCTTAACCTCAATTGTTCCCATTTTGCCTTCAACTTTATCTAAAATTTCCTCCATTCCCTTCTCTATAATCAAAAGGGCAAATGAAAAGGATAGCCAGGAAGTTTTTAGCTCATTTTTAAGCTGCGTCAAGTATTCATCAGCTATTTTCTTTCCCACAATACCAGAAACTCCTAAGGCTCTTGCTTTTTCTAAAATGCTCTTGGGAATTTCAGCAGGAATAATTAGAATTGTCCCTTTCAGGCTTCCTTGTAAATTTCTAAAAGACAAAAGCTCTTCATTTTCGCCCTTTAAAACCTCTATTTTACCAGAAACTTTTTTAGCTGTTCCAAGCGCCGTTTTCGCTTTTAATGTATATCCTTTCATTCAACTCTCGTTATAAAAGGTAAAAGAACTAAATGTCTTGCTCTTTTAATAGCCACCGCTAGTTTTTTTTGATGCTTGCGGCAAACTCCTGTTTTAGAGCGACCAACAATTTTTCCCCTCCCGGTAATAAACTGTTTAAGGGTTTCTACCTCTTTATAATCTGGATTAAGTTTGTTTTCGCAAAAAAAACAAACCTTGGATATTTTTTTAATCATTTTTAAAAGGGAATGTCTTCTGCCTTAACTTTTTTATCTTCCGTAGCTTCAGCAAAGGAAGACTCTTTTTCTGTTTTATCTCCTTTAGTCACAACAGGCTTTACCTTTGGTTTTGGCACTGGACTTGAAACTGCCGGCGATTTAGTCATCGCTTCTCCGGGAGCCTCTGGTTTCATCTTACTATCCAAAATGAGCATTGAATCAAGAACAATCTCTGTTGTTATCCGCTTGTTGCTATCCCGACCTGTCCATTCTCTTGTTTGCAATCTGCCTTCAATGTAAATTTTTCGGCCCTTGAAAAGCAATTGACTGCAGATCTCAGCTAATTTTCCCCAAGCTACAAGACGATGAAATTCTGTTGATTCCTGCGCTGCTCCTTCTGAATCAGTCCATTGTCTATTAGTTGCTAACCCAAAAGTGCAAACCGCTACTCCTGATGGAATGTATCTCAAGTCCGGATCACGGGTTAAATTCCCAATCAACATCACTTTGTTCAAAGAACGATTAGCCACTTTTTTCCACCTCCTTTCTCTAAGACGTTCTCACCAATAAATGCCTTATAATCTCGCTTTCTAATTTTATTTTAGGAAAAAGGCCGCCGACCTTGGAAGGCTCTGTTTTTATTTGCCAGAAAACATAATGCCCCTGAGAGTTTTTTTTAATCCGATAGGCTAGCTCCTTCTTACCCCAGTCTTCTTTCTTCTCTATTTTAGCCCCAATCTCTTTCAACCAATCTTCGATTTTTTTAACCAACTTCTTGCTATCTGATTCTTGACTAAAAACACAAGTTAATTCGTAAATAAACATTTGATAAAAAGTATAACATTAATGAAATTTAATTTCCAGCACCTCGCCGTCCTGAACTTGATAATCTTTCCCTTCAACTCTGATTTTACCTGCTTTTTTAACCTTAGTCCAGGAACCAAGGGAAACCAAATCCCTCCAGTTGATTATCTCTATTTTAATAAACCCCTTGGCCATATCAGTATGAACCTCTTCGGCCGCGTCAGACGCGGTTTCCCCCTCTCTAAGAGGCCAAGCTCTGACTTCTTTTCCGCCTTTGATAGTATAAAAAACGATCAATCCCAAAAGTTGATAAGCCTTTTTAATTAATTGCTCTACCCCCTCCCCTGTTTCAGCACAAATGACTATAAATTCAGGGGTCGCTTTTTTTGCAGATTCTTTTATTTTTTCTTTACTAATATTCAAAACATATAATATTGGCTTTTTGATTCCCCCCAGTTCAAGTTCCAAATCAATAATTTCTTTATCTCTCTGTGGATCAATCGAACCATAATAATGAGGAATTGATTTCTCTTCGAAATCACGAATTACATGAATAATAGCATTCGTTTCTCTAATATGGGATAAAAATTGATTACCCAAACCCTCGCCTTTATGGGCCCCTTTGACCAAACCGGCAATGTCAATAAACTTGATTGGAGCAGGAATAACTTTAGTGATTCCCAAAACCTGAGAAAGTTTTTTTAATCTCTCATCGGGAACCTCAACTACACCCGTATTGGGTTCGATGGTGGTAAAAGGATAATCAGCTACATCGGCAATCCGGCGCTGCAACAAAGCATTAAACAAGGTCGATTTCCCGGCGTTTGGTATTCCCACAATTCCCACGCTTAATGACATAACAACTTTATTTTAGCACAGATTTTCTAGAAGAATTGCTTTCTTATTTTTCGACCGGTCCTGAAATGAGTAACATTCAAGTCTAAGTTTCGTCTTCTTCAGAGTTGTTAAAGAATTGAAAGTTTTGATATCTCCTTAGTCCTCCAATGCGACCTTCTTCAAGAAAAATTGTTTCAAATCTTACTCCAACCTCACTGACATCTTCCAAGGCGGCATTAACTATTGCGGATGCATTCTCTTCGCCCATACCTAGATCTCCTAGATATTCCCGAGCTATTTCAGGTTCACAAAGAAAAATACGCACTGATGCATTAACGGTTTTATTACGAACCGCAGCCCTAACAGCCTCGTCAGGCTCCCCCTCTAATGTTCTATAAGCAATAGGAACACCTTGTTTTCCTGTAGTAAATATTTCTGGAGCCATATCGCTTATTATACACCATGGCTGCAAACACAAAGCCCCTCTTGAGTTGGACTTTCTGAAGTTAACTTCCTTTTTTCAAATCCATTCCACACTTGGAATGCAGTTTAAGCTAGTAATAATACCAGCAATTGAAGTGTATATGGGCTTTTATTTTCTTGTGTAATCAATAAAAGTCTCGTTATCCATTGGTTGAATTCCACGGGCAACTCTTATCGCTTCTCCCATGCTATCAAGAGGCCCAGAAAGGATATATTGTTTGAAAGTGATTTGAACCGCCTCAAGATTGGCCTTACACGGCATTCTCCAAATACGCGGACGGTGTCCTTGGGCCAAAAATTCCGAAACATCTCCCCCTGTTCTAAGCAAGCGAGAGACCTCTCCTTCAAACGTATTTCTATTTTCAATTAAAGGTAAGGGGTCAACTAATAATGATTCATCTGCATATACGCCTGAGGCCACTTCAGCGCCTCTGTCTTCATCAACTATCTGAAAATAAATTGCTAAAGCCTCCTCTAAAGGCATATCGGCAACTATAACATCGCGTTTTGCAGTTCTTAATTGGGCAACTCCTTTTTCTATCATAGCCTATATTATATCATAAATTTCGCTCTCAGAAGACTTGCGTAAGTAGAAATGGTAGAAAATATCGGGTTAGATTCCCACAATTCCGACACTGAGACCTGACATGACTTGGCAATGTTTAACTCCTACTATTTCTAAATATTTCTTCTATTTTCTCCAAAGCTGTAAGTGTATTACGATCCTTTATTAAATCTCTTGCCTCTTCTATTGTCTTCCAAGCCGTTTGATGAAATTCTTTCGCTAGCAGATTCTCAGCTGGTGCAAAAACGCTTCTATTGAGAGGAATAAAATACCAAATGTCATAATGTCGCCTGCACTTCTGCTTAGTTGGATTGTTAATCTTGGTTATTGTCAAAAGTGATGGTGTATAACATCCCTCAAGTTGAACATTTTCTCCCCATTCTTCTTTAGCCTCTCTTTCTAAAGCCTCCAATGGTAATTCTCCTTTGTCAATATGACCACCATTGAAGAGCCATAACCCAGACTTCTTATGGTGACCAATAAACACTTGCTGATTTTCAGGATCGTAAGCAGCAAAATAGACACAAAAGTGGGTTAGAGGATTTTCATCTCTTGTAAGTGCACCTTCTCCTGCCCGTCTTATGAACTCCTTCTTAACTTTCTCTTCTCCTGCCGTTGATTTCGCTAGTTTCTTCAGATGTATCGCAAGTTTTCCAGACATAACAACTTTATTTTAGCATAAACCACCGCAAACTTTTTCAAACCCATTCCGCACTATAAAATCCAGGACAGTCCTGGATTCGTGCCTAAGTCAGGACAGTCCTGGTAAATATCTGTTAAATCTTCCCTAGACACTAGAATACTGTGAGGTAATGTGCCAGGACATTGTATCCACTCCAGGGACCTAGTTTCACCGAAACATTGTCAAGGATGATTGGTTGGACATAGCGTATTTTATCATCAATATCCGGCAATTGTTTTCTTAGGTATTGGTAGGGTGTTTGGTAGTTAAGGGAGGAGTGTTCCCGGATATTGTTGTAATAGTAAATGTAGCCTAAAGCTTCATCTAAAAGACTTTCTTCGCTTTTAATCTGAAAGGCCCTGGGGATATAGAATTCTTCATCATCAGTCCGGTGACTTCTTTCCAGATG
>Ga0265594_1001862_pt1 | contig 15763 bp, 12 predicted proteins | sample saktaG_11_FD_190147 | JGI IMG/M metagenome (GOLD analysis project Ga0265594, IMG submission 190147) | Saline water microbial communities from Sakinaw Lake, British Columbia, Canada - sak_2011_5_24_80m | ecosystem: Environmental > Aquatic > Non-marine Saline and Alkaline > Saline ... | reverse complement strand
GATATTTGGATTTTTTAAAACTTGAAAATAGTGCTAAACTAATACTTACTGATTCAGGTGGCATACAAGAAGAAGCTTGTGCGATGCAAGTTCCTTGTGTGACATTGAGAGATAATACTGAAAGACCAGAGACAATAGACGTAGGAAGTAATTTGTTGTCAGGCGCTAATTCTTCAAGTATTTTAAGATGTGTTTCAAAAATATTAAATAAGAGCAGAAAATGGAAAAATCCATTTGGCTCTGGTAAAGCTGCAGAAAAGATAATCAAAATTATCCAGAAAAATGAAAAAAGATAAAAAAATATGTGTGATAGGTCTTGGTTATATTGGTTTGCCGACTGCTTGTTATCTGGCTAAAGCTGGTTATGAAGTGATTGGTTTTGATTTCAATAAAGCTAAAATTAAAAGATTAGAACAGAAAAAACTTCCTTTTCAGGAGCCAGGACTTGAAGGTCTTTTTAAACAATCATTTGCAAATATTAATTTTTCATCGCACATAGAACCTGCAGATGTCTTTATAATTTCAGTTCCTACTCCTATTACAGATAAGAAAAAACCAGAATTAAAATTTGTTAAAAAAGCAGCTGTAGATATAAACAAAGTTTTAAAAGAAAAGAATTTAGTAATTATCGAATCAACCGTACCTCCTGGAACTTCTAAAGAAATTGTATTGCCGCTTTTAATAAAAAAACATGAGAAATTAAAGGTTTATTTATCTCATGCTCCAGAAAGAGCGATTCCTGGAAAGACTATAGAGGAGATGGTAAAGAACGACAGGATTATTGGTGGAATTGATAAAAAATCCGTTAATTTAACAAAAGAAATATACTCGTCCTTTGTTAAAGGGAAAATATATTTAACTGATGCTACTACTGCCGAATTTGTAAAACTTATTGAAAATACTTTTAGGGATATTAATATTGCTTTTGCTAATGAATTGGTAAAGGTATGTGATGGTGATGGAATTAATGTCTGGGAAGCAATAAGTTTAGCTAATTTGCATCCAAGAGTGAGTATTCATCAACCTGGTCCTGGAGTAGGAGGGCATTGTATAAGTATCGATCCTTGGTTTTTGATAAAAAAAGCTAATAATAATGGAACTCAGCTTATAAAACTATCTAGGAAGATTAATGATTTAATGCCAAGTTATGTAATTCAATGCGTTTCAAAGATACTAAAAGATGTTAAAAAACCAAAGATTACTGTTTTAGGAGTAGCATATAAAGCTAATGTTGATGATTGGAGAGAAACTCCTACATTAAAAATCATTAATATCGCTAAAAAGAAAGGATGGCAAATAAAAATTCATGATCCTTTTGTAAAGGGTTTTCCTTATAAGATAGAAACAAATTTTAATAAAGCTACAAAAGATTCTGATTGTTTAGTATTAGTTGCAAATCATGATTGTTATAAGAAAATTGATCCGATGAAAATTAAAAATATGAAAACAAAGAGGATTTTTGATTGTCGGAATTTTATTAATGGAAAAAAATGGCAAAAAGCGGGTTTTGATGTCAAAGTTTTAGGAAATATATAAACTTATTTATTGTGTGTGGTATTGCTGGAATTTATAATACAGATAATTCTTTAGAAGTTTCTGAGAAAACGCTGGTAAAAATGCGTGATACTTTGATTCATCGCGGACCTGATGATGAAGGAATCTATATTTCAAAAGATAAAAAAGTAGGATTTGGTTTTCGTAGATTATCTATCATTGATTTGTCAAAGGCAGGTAATCAGCCAATGACTAATGAAGATAAAACAATCTGGCTAGTTTTTAATGGGGAAATCTATAATTTTCAGGAAATTAAAAAAGATTTAGAAGAAAAAGGGCATAAATTTCATTCAAAAACAGATAGTGAAGTAGTTCTTCATCTCTATGAAGAAAAAGGTGAAGAATGCTTAAAAGACTTAAATGGAATGTTTGCTTTTGCTATTTGGGATGATAAAAAGAAAAGACTTTTTGCTGCTCGTGATAGGTTAGGAATTAAACCTTTTTATTACTATTACAAGGATGGGATTTTTCTTTTCGGTTCTGAAATAAAAGCCATTTTAGAACATCCAGAAGTTAAAAGAGAGCCTGATAAAGAAGGGATTTTCCATTATTTAACTTTTGCTTGTACTCCTGCTCCTTTTACCTTGTTTAAAAATATTAAAAAACTTGCTCCAGCTAATTATCTTGTTTTAAATCCAAATAATATACAAGTTAATTGTTATTGGTCTCCAATACAAAATATACAAGAGAATACAGAAGAGGATTATATTAATAAAACCAGAGAATTGTTAAAAGATTCAATTGAAAAACAAATGGTTTCAGATGTTCCATTTGGTTGTTTCCTTTCTGGGGGCGTAGATTCTTCTACAAATGCTGTTCTAATGTCTCGAGCAATGGGAAAACCAGTAGAAACTTTTTCAATTTCTTTTAAGGATTTGCCAAAATATGATGAATTTCAATATTCTAGAAAGATTGCTAATATATTAGGTTCTAAATGTTACGAAACTGTTATCGGGCAAAAAGAATTTATGGAATGGTTGCCAAAATTAGCTTATCAAGCTGATGATCCTAATGGTGATCCAGTATGTTTTCCAGTTTATTATCTTTCTAAATTAATTCGTGATTCTGAGGTAATAATGGCTCAAGTAGGTGAGGGGGCTGATGAGCTTTTTTGCGGATATGGAACATATATGGAATTTATTAGAATATATAATAAATACTGGAGATATTTGGAAAAATTGCCAAAATTTATTAAAAAAATTCCTTATTTCCTTTCAAATTTAATTTTACCAAAGAACAAATTAACTCTTCATAAAGAATTCTTTCGCCGATTAGCTTATAATAAACCATTTTTTTATGGTGGGGCTAACGCTTTTAGTGCTTATGATAAACAATTTTTATTAACAGATTCTTTTAAGAAAGAGATTCCCTTTAATGCTTCTGGTAATTTAGTTGAATCTATTACAAAATCAGTTCCATCAAAATCAGATTTTTTCCAGAAGATGCTCTATTTAGAATTAAGCATTCGTCTTCCAGAATTACTTTTAATGCGAGTAGATAAAATGGCATCAGCCCATTCTGTAGAAACCCGAGTTCCATTTTTAGATCATAGATTAGTAGAATTAGCTTTTTCTATACCTATGGGTTTAAAAACAAAAAATAAAAAAACAAAATACATTTTAAAAGAAGCAGTTAAAGGAATTATTCCTGATGAAATTATTAATAGAAAGAAACAAGGATTTGGAGCACCTACATCAGAATGGATGAGAAAAGAATCTCCAATTAGTAATGATTTAGTAAATATTATACGAAATTCAAAAATTAAAGAATTGAATATTTTTGATTATACGTATATTGAAAAATTAATTACAGATCATCAGAATAATCAATGTGATAATTCTTTTAAACTTTGGAATTTAATAACTTTATCTTTATGGTATGACAAATGGATTTGCTAAAAATGTAACTACTCCTTTTGATGGCATAGCATATTTATTAGAGCGATATTTGTTAAAATTACGACCTTCATTAATTTTTTCTATTTTACGGAGTGTGTCAACTATGTTTTATAAGATGTCGCTTTTTATCTATGGCCTTTAGTATAAAATGAATAATCAATATTTAATTTTATGAGAATACTTTTTAAAATCAAATATATTTTGCGATTTATTAAGATAAAACTTTGGATGTGGAAGTATAAGTTTTTTGATGTACAGAGGATAGGAAGAAATTCATTAATAGAACCATATGTACACTTTGAAGGCGGCAAGATAGATGATTATGGGCATAGAGGAATTGTTATAGGAAGCAATTGTCGAATTTATGCATATAATCAATTAGTAACAGATACTTTTATTAAGAAAGGTGGTATTTATATTGGTAATAATGTAGGGATTAACTATGGGGGTTATTTTGGTGGTTCTGGTGGCATTAAGATAGGTGACAATGTTTTAATAGGTCCAAAGGTTTTGATTCTAAGCAGTGGTCATGAATTCAGCAATTTTAAAAAGCCTGTTAATCAACAGCCTTTAAAATTTGGAGAAGTAATAATTGAAAACGATGTATGGCTAGGAGGAGGAGTTATAATTCTTCCGGGGGTCAAGATAGGAAGAGGGTGCGTTATAGGTGCAGGGGCTGTAGTAACAAAGAGTTTGCAAGAATATGCTGTTGTAGTAGGAAATCCCGCAAAGATAGTGAAATTTAGACAGAGAAATAAATAACATGTCTTTTATTAAGAATATATCCGTTACATTTATAAGTAAAACGATCATCATTGCAATTGGTCTTTTGACTAGTGTTATTGTGGCTCGAGTACTTGGTCCTTCTGGAAAAGGTGTATTAGCCGCCTTAGGAGCAATCGTTGGTATTGCTCTTCAATTTGGCAATTTAGGATTTCAGGGAGCAAATAATTATTTTGTAGCAAAAGATAAATCCAAAGCATTATTTTTAGTAGGCAATTCTTTTTGGATTTCTTTTGTCATCGGTTTTCTTTTATTTTTAAGTTTTGCTATGTTTTTGTTGTATCATCCAAGTACTCTTGGGGGTATAGATTTTCGTTTAGCAATAATTGCCCTTTTGGCTATTCCTTTTATGCTTTTGATATACCTCTGGCAAAATATTTTAGTAGGGCTAAATAAAATAAAGTATTACAATTTAATTTTAATTTTTCAACAGGTTTTATATCTCATTGGTGCTATAGGTATTTTACTTGTTCTGAAAAAAGGTATTTTTCCATTAGTGATCTTTAATACTTTTATTAGTGTGATTATTGCTTTTATTTTTGGTTGCTATCTTATTAAAATTAGACAATTTTCTTTAAGATTTAATTGGAGCTTAGCTAAGCAATTATTAAATTATGGCTTTAAAATATATCTGGCTTGTTTTTTTTCGTATTTAGTTTTGCGTTCAGATATTTTCATTTTAAATTATTTTAGAGGAACAACAGAAGCAGGCCTTTACTCAATAGCAGCTAATTTTGTTGATGGCATTATTCTTTTACCTTCTATTATAGCTCTACTTCTTTTACCAAAAGCAATAGAAAATTTAGGACAAAGTGGAGGATTAATAGCAAAAACTGCAAGAATCTCTGTTATAATTATTGGTATAATCTGTTTAGGTGTAGTAATTTTAGTGCGTCCGGCAATCAACTTTATGTTTGGTTCCATGTTCGATAGAAGTTTTATTCCTTTATTGATTTTAATTCCAGGTGCTTTCTTTTGGTCGCTTGGAAATATAATATCTCAATATTTTGCAATACATAATCATTTAATTTTTGTTGTTTACATCTGGCTAACTGCCACAATATTAAATATTGGATTGAATATTATCTTTATTCCTAAATACGGAATGATAGCAGCAGCTGCCTCGTCATTATTGTCATATTTTCTTGTTTTTGCTTTAATAGAGATTTATTTTGTTAGAGATAGCAAGGTTGGTTTTTCTAATATTATTCCGAGAAAAAAAGATTTATTTTTTTTAGTTAATTTAATAAAACGCTGGTATTTTAAACATTTGTTTTTATCAAAAAGGGATTAATTAAATGGGTAATTTATAGAGGATAATGTTTAATAGTATATTTAGTTAAGTAATAAAAATTTGTTTAGTTGCTAGATTAGAAAAATAAATTTATGGTAGTAAAAAGAAATTTTCAAAAAATATATGAAGAACAAATAGATCCTTGGCATATAAGAGATGCTATGGATTTAAAATACAATAAAGTGATCGAAGCAATTAGGGGTATCAAAAAAAATAAATTTAGAAAAATTCTTGATTTAGGTTGTGGCGAAGGAGTTTTTACTAATAGATTATCTGATTTATCAGAAAAAACTATAGCGGTTGAGTTATCTGATGTAGCTATAAAATATGCGCAGAAACATTATTCCAATATTAGATTTATTGCTGGAGACATTTCCCGTTTAGAAAATTTAAAGTTGCCAGAGAAAACTTTTGATCTAATTACTGTTTTAGATGTTTTGTATTATTTCCCAATATCTAAAATTAGAAAGATATTAGATGATGTTTGGAATTTATTAAGTGATGATGGTATTTTAGTTTTACGACATTGGGCACCAGATGGAAGCTATTTGGCCCATTCAGAATGGCATGAATTATTATCAGAGAAATTTAATATTATTCATTCAGAATTATTAGAAACAGGTCATAGTTTGTTAATTTGTAAGAAAAAACACACAAAAATAATTTTAACTTTTGATTATGAAACTTGGCAACCGATTCCCAAAGGGAAAAAGATAGATTGGGAAAAAGATATATTTGAGACGACGGGCAAACTTTTAGAATTAGCTGATAAATATAATGTAAAATTAAATTTTTTTTCTGAAATGGGAGAATATTATTGGTGCAAAGAATTTTTACCGGAAATCTCTCAAAAAATGGAAAATCAATGGCAGGAAATTATTAAAAGAGGACATGATGTTCAAATTCACCTTCATCCTATATGGTTTCCTGAATGTGGAGCTAAATATAATAAAGAAGAAGATAAATGGTATTGGAGTAAAAAATATCAGCGGATTCATGATGCTCCGATTAATATAGAAAAAGTTTTAAAAAAATGTAAAAATGATTTAGAAAGAATCTTGAAACCAGTAAATTCAGATTATCAAGCTATTGTGTTTCGAGCTGGGAAATATCAAATACAACCCAATAAAGATATTTTTGAAATATTTAAAAAAGTAGGCATTAAAGCAGATTCTTCTGTTTGGAAAGGGGGGTATAGTAAGGAGCATCATTTTGATTTCCGTAATGCTTATAGTAATTGTCAACCTTATTTTGCTAGCAAACATAATATAAATTATTTAGCGCCTTGGGGGGAAGCAGATATTTTAGAGATACCAATTACTTCTAGAAATGGTCAGCGCTGGGTTTTAGATAATTGTAATTTTAGAGAATTAAAGGATTTCATTTACCCATTTCTATTTTCAAAGAAAAAATCATTTTTGAGATTTAATTTATTGCGTCATTCACCTGATTGTTTTAAAAATAAATTTTTGAATAAGATTTTTGCTTTTGGTATTAAAATATTAAATAAGATAGAAAAATTAGTTAATAATATAAAAGGATTTAGTATTATTCCAAACGAAGATTTGGTATTAGTTTCTATTGGGCATACTAAACAGAGCATTAATCTACATTCCCTAGAAAAGTTTTTGCAATATTTGCAAAAACATACTTCTATTAAGTTTCAGACTATAAGTACAGTAGCCCGAAAATGGAAGAGTAAACAAGCATTAAGAAAAAATGAAAATCATTATTCGCAACACATTCATCAACAAATTGATTATGATCGGCAGGCTATTCTAGGGGAAAAACGAAATTGGCAACAATCTTTTTATGCTCAAGAAAAAATTCTCTTAGATAGAACAAAGATATTGGATTTAGGTTGTGGCGCTGGCTATTGGACTAAAAGGATAAATGACAAAATTGCAAAAACCATAGGAGTTGATGTTAGTGATGAGTTTTTGGATAAAGCAAGAAAAGATTATCCCGAATTAGGGTTTTATAAAATGGACTTTCATAAGCTAGTGTTTCCAGATGAAAGTTTTGATTGTGTTTATGCAGATAATATTTTAGAACACTCACCTTATCCTCAGAAAGCTTTAAAAGAAATTTATCGAGTTCTGACAGATAAAGGATTACTGGTAGCACTGATTCCCCCAGATGCTAGAAATCCAAAATATAGCGGTTTAGATCATATTTGGAAAACAGATAGAGATGAAATAGAGGCAAGATTGAAAGAAGCTTGTTTTTCTCATATTCAGATAGAAGATATAGACATTACTAAAAAATTTAAGATGGCATCCTATAAAGCCTCTAAAAATTCAATGCTTTTTATAATTGCATGGAAATGGAAGGGCAGTTATGATGTTAAAGAGAGATGCAAGGATATTATGAATTTTGTTTATAATTCTTTAAACCCTGAAAAGTCTCAAAAATCTAATAATCCCATAGAAATATTGAAAGGAAAGTACGCTTGGTGCGCTGGTTATGTTGCAGTTATGAAGTATTTATGCGAAAAAGAAGATTTTAAGATAAAACATTATACTCTTTACGCAAAAAATCATCCTAAAGGAAGAGGAAGCCAAAAAATAGATACCCATGAAGTGGTAGAAGCGCAAATAGACGGAAAATGGATAATATTTGATCCAACAGTCAATAGATGTTTAGAATATGATTTGGAGACTTTATTAAAAGAACCAAAATTAGTAGATAAAATATTATTACATTATGAAGAAGACAAAAGATGGGCCAACTATAACTATGATCTATATTGTAGTGGTTGGTTTTATAAACATATGATAAAGTACAAGTTAAATTAATATAATAAAAATTATGGTTAATGATTCTAATATATATAAACAAAGAGCCGTAGAGCAGTGGACAAAACACCCTATCGGTGCTCACGTAACCAAACATTCTGAAGGGAGCAGGGAATTTTTTGAAGAAATAGCAGATTTTCACTACAAAATAGAATGCCAATGGCTTAAGCCAACCTTTAAATTTGAACAATATAGAGGTAAAAAAGTTTTAGAAGTGGGAGTTGGAAGTGGTATTGATCATTTAGAATTAGCTAAAGCTGGAGCTATTTTAACAGGGATTGACATTACTCCTAAATCTATAAAACTGACAAAGAAAAATTTAGAATTGAATGATTATCACTCTAATTTGCTAGTAGCGGATGCTGAAAATTTACCTTTTAAAGACAATTCCTTTAATGTGGTTTATTCTTTTGGAGTATTACATCATACTCTAAATATTCAAAAAGCAATGGATGAAATTTATAGGGTATTAGAATCAAAAGGAAAAGCTGTTATTAGTTTATACCATAAAAATTCTTTATCTTTTTGGCTTTTTGTTTTTTTATATGACTTTATTCTTAAAGGGAAGTTTTTAAAAATGTCCTTTAAAGATAGAATTTCAGCTATTGAAAAGGGTGGAGAAGAAACGAAACCTCTTGTTCAGTTATTTACCAGAAAACAGGTCAAATATCTATTCAGAAAGTTTAAAAGGGTTAAAATTATAATAAGACATGCAGGATTACCCACATCTAGAAGGATTTTAGGGAAAATACTAAACATTAAACCAGTAAAAACTTTTTTTGAATTTTTAGCTCAATGGTTTGGTTGGTATCTTATAATAGAAGCAGAAAGATAAAATGCACAATTTTAAGAATTTATTAATTGTTAAGGGATTTGATTATAAGGAATTTTTTGTAAGTCAGAAAGAGAACGAATGGTTTATTGTTAATATAAAAGACATTAAGAAAAGCTTGAAAGAAATTTTGAAAGAATCTTTTAGAAATGTAAATTTTGGGTGCCAAGATTTAGATGAACGATTATTATTTTATTTTATCAAATTTCTATTTCTATTTATAAAAGGAGAAGAAAAATACTTTATAGATGATCAAGGAAGAAAAGAAAAATTTTCTTTTTTAAAATTTCTTTTTATAGATACCCCTTTATTTATTTTAGAAATAATTTTTGATTTGTTATTAATCGTTTTTTCTTGGTTTACTTTGTTGATTTTTTCTTTGATTCCGCAGAGATTAAAAAAGGTCAATGGTAATAAAAAAGAAATTGTTTATCTCCGGACTGATAATTTTAGAGGACTACAACAAGGAGGATCTTTTACTCATTTTCGGGGAGTTGTAAAAGGATTTGATAAATTAGATTATAAAATTCATTATATTGGATCAGAAGAAATAAAAGTAACAGAATTAGATTTTCCCAAATCTATTATTCCTTATGCTAAGAAGTTTGATTTTCCAGAAATTCCAGAGATTTATTATAATTGGCGATTTATTTCGAAAGCTTATAAAATTATTAAAAAACAGAACCCTTTATTTATTTATCAAAGGCATAGTATTTTTAATGTTTGCGGAGTAATTTTGAGTTATTTAACAAAAACACATTTAATTTTAGAATATAATGGTTCAGAAACATGGGTTCGCCAAAAGTGGGGTGGATTGTTAATTTTCAAAAGATTATGTTATTTTATGGAAAATATTTGTTTAAGAAAAGCAGATTTGGTTTCTGTAGTTTCTCAACCAATAAAAAATGAATTATTAAAACAAGGAATTTCTGAAAATAGGATTTTGGTAAATTATAATGGTGTTGATTCTGAAAAATTTAACCCTGAAATAGATAGTTTTAAGGTTAGGAAAAAATTAGGTTTGGAAAATAAGATTGTTATAGGTATTTCATCTACTTTTGGTGTTTGGCATGGAACAAAAGTTTTATGTAGAGCCGTTAAATCAACAATTCAACAAAGTAAAAATTTAGCAATTCATTTCTTATTCATTGGCGATGGTACTCTCCGTCTAGAATGTGAAAGAACTATTCAAGAATCTGGGATGGAAAAATATGTTACTTTTACTGGGACAGTTCCTTTTACTGAAATTCAGCAATATTTATCTGCTTGTGATATTTTAGTTGCATCTCATATTCCTAATTCTGATGGAACTCCATTTTTTGGTTCTCCAACAAAACTTTTTGAATATATGGCAATGGGAAAAGGAATTGTTGCTTCTGATTTAGATCAAATAGGAGAGGTTTTAGAACATAAAAAAACTGCTTGGTTAGTAAAACCCGGAGATGAAAATGATTTAGTAAATGGTATAATAAAATTAGCTAAAGATAAAAAGTTAAGAGAGGAATTGGGTAAGAATGCTCGGGAAGAAGTAGTACAAAATTATACATGGGAGCAGAACACCAAAAGAATTATTAGTTCTTATTTAAAAATTAATTAATTTTTGAAAAATCTATAATGGTTATGAATAAAGAATTATATTTATCAATAATTATTCCTGCTTATAATGAAGAAGAGAACTTGGATTCCACGGTACATAATATCGTAGATATTTTTGATAAAAATAATGTCAGTTTTGAATTAATAATTGTTGATAATGGTTCGACAGATAATAGTTTTGCTGTAATCCATAAATTAAAAGAAGAAATTCCAGAAGTAAAATCTATTAAAATTTATCCAAATATTGGTTATGGGAATGGTGTGATTCAAGGATTGAAAATAGCTAGAGGAGGTATTTTGGGTTTTATACCGGCTGATGGACAAATTAAAGCTGAAGATGTTTTAAAGATTTATTTAAAAGTGAAAGAATCCGATATAGATATATGTAAAGGAACTAGAGTAGTTAGAAATGATAATTTTACTAGAAAATTGATTAGTTTTACTTATAATTCTATTTTTAAATTAATGTTTCATTGTCCTTATAGGGATATTAATTCACCGCCTAAGATTTTTAAAAGAGATTTTTATAAAACGGCAAATTTAAAATCAAAGGACTGGTTTTTAGATGCTGAAATTATGTTAAAGGCGTATTGGGGCAAATATAAAGTAGAAGAAGTACCAGTAGTTTTTTTACCAAGAAAAAATGGCTGGTCAAAAGTACGCTTTATGGCTATTTTAGAATTTTTTAAAAATATGATTTATTGGTTTCTGGCTCGTTTAGGTGCTATACTTTAATTGTAAATTTTATTTATAGATTATGTCTGATTATTTAAAAAAAGATAAAAACATAGATAAAGACAAAATCCCAGTTGTAATTCTTTGTGGAGGGAAAGGAACTCGTCTTCACGAAGAAACTACAGTTATTCCAAAACCTTTAGTTAAGATAGGTCTTAAGCCCATTTTATGGCATATAATGAAGATTTATAGCGCATATGGGTTTAATAATTTTATTTTGCCAGTTGGCTATAAAGGAGAGAAAATCAAAGAATATTTTACTCAATATCACATTCTTAATAATGATTTTACGGTTGCTATTAACGACGATAGTTTAGATATAAAGTTTGAGAATAAAACAAAGGAAAAATGGAAAGTTACGATTATAGATACAGGAATAGAAGCTCAATCAGGTGCCCGTATTAAAAAAATACAAAAGTTTATTCCCAGAGATACATTTATGGTGACTTACGGAGATGGTGTTGCTGATATAAATATTAATCAATTGTTAACGTTCCATTTTAAACAAAAAAGAATTGGTACAGTTTCTGGGGTGAGACCTCCCGTTAGGTTTGGGAATCTTATTGCTAAAGGAAATATGGTCAAAGAATTTAAGGGGAAAATTCAAGTAAAATCTACCTATATAGATGGTGGATTTTTTGTTTTTAATAAGAAGATTTTCAAATATTTTAAAGGCGGCGACTCTCTTTCCTTAGAGAAAGATATTTTACCGTTAATAACTAGAAAGAAACAGTTATCAGTTTTTAAGCATGATGGTTATTGGCAGTGCATGGATACTATACGCGATGTTGAGTTTTTAGAAGCAGAATGGAAAACGGGGAGAGCCAAATGGAAAGCATGGTAATTTAAATTAATTTATAGAAATTTATGAAATCTTCATTTTGGAAAAATAAAAACGTACTTGTTACTGGTGGATCAGGTTTTATAGGAAGTTACTTGTGTAAAAGATTGGTTTTAATGCAGGCTAAAGTTGTTGTAATGGATATTAAATTACCAAAAGAATTTTTATATTCTGTGAATAAAATAAGTAATAAGAAAATACTTTTTGTTAAGAGTGATGTGAGAGATTTTGCTCTTGTAAAAAAGATAATAAAAAAATATAAAATTGATACGATATTTCATTTGGCGGCTGAAGCGATTGTCGGTCGTGCTTTAAAGGATCCATATAGAACCCTTGATACTAATATTAAAGGAACCTGGAATATTCTTGAAGCATCAAGAGATAGTTGTTATGTGAATAGAATAGTGGTAGCTTCATCAGACAAAGCTTATGGTGACGCCGATAAATTACCGTACGCAGAGGAAACAGTGCTTAAAGGAAAAGCGCCCTATGATGTATCAAAAAGTTGCGCTGATTTAATTTCTCAGATGTATTTTAAAACCTATCAATTGCCTGTATGTATAACGAGATGTGGTAATGTTTATGGGGGAGGAGATCATAATCTTTCGAGAATTATTCCTGGCACAATTTGTTCTGTTTTAAAAGGGGAAAGCCCTATTATAAGAAGTGACGGAACATTTTTAAGGGATTATATTTATGTAGAAGATATTGCAAATGCTTACATTACATTAGCTGAAAAAATGAATAAAAAGATTATTGGACAAGCCTTTAATTTTGGATATAATAATCCAAAATCAGTTTTAGAAGTAGTTGAAGCTATCTTAAAATTATCAAATACAAAAAATTTATCTCCATTAATCCTTGATGAAGTAAGGCATGAAATTAAGCATCAGTATTTAGATTCAACAAAAGCTTATAAATTGTTGAAATGGAAACCTAGGCGTGGTTTTATAGATGGGTTAAAACAAACAATTGAATGGTACAAAGAAAATATAAATGATATCAAAAACAACAAATAAATTATCAGGTGTAAATATTTTAATCACAGGCGGATCTGGATTTATAGGCTCACATTTGGCGAGGAGATTAGTTAATGAAAAAGCGAATGTTTCTTTACTTATTAGGGAAAATACTGATTTAAAAAATATTCAAGACATTAAATCAAAAGTCAATTTAGTTAAAGGGGATTTAACTGACTATTTAGAATTGGTAAAAATAGTTAAAAAAGTTAATCCACAAAAGATTTTTCATTTAGCAGCTTATATAAATCGTAGTCGATCTCTTGAACAGATAGAAGATTGTATGAAAGTTAATTTTTTTGGAACGGTTAATCTTGTTCGCGCTTTAGAAAATGTAAATTATGATTGTTTTATTAATACAGGTACTTGTGAAGAATATGGTAATATTATAGCTCCTTTTAAAGAAGATCAATTGGTAGATCCGGTTTCTCCATATTCTTTATCTAAGTCAGCATCGATTTTGTTTTGCGATATGTATCACAAAAATACTGGACGCCCCATCATTTCTATACGACCATTTACTACTTATGGACCCGTACAACATAGTAGGATGTTAATTTCACAAGCTATTCTTTCTGCAATAAAAAAAGAGGATTTTAAAATGTCATTGGGCGAACAATATCGTGAGTTTAATTATGTTAGTGATATAGTTGATGGCTTTATTAAAGCATCTTTATGTAAAGAAGCTATTGGAGAAATTATTAACCTTGGAACAGGAGTTGAATATACAGTTGCTGAAGTTGCCAAAAAGATAGTATCACTTATGGGTAATCCTATTAAGATACATTTTGGGGCTATTCCTTATAGAGAGAATGAAATATGGCATTTGTATTGTGATAATATAAAAGCAAGGAGGATACTTAAATGGAAACCTTGCGTATCTTTAGAAGATGGATTAAAGCAAACAATAAAATGGACTTTAGAAAATTATAAAGATTTTTACAAATAATGGACAAACAACTTAAAAAGATAAAAGAAAAAATAATAGACAATATTCGTTCTTATTATTTTCATAAATTTGCTAATAAAAAGTTTATTCCCGGTAAAACCTATATCCCAGTATCAGGCAAAGTATTTGATCATAAAGATATGATTTCATTAACAGGATCTGTTCTTGATTTTTGGCTAACAGAGGGCAGATTTTCTAGGAAGTTTGTGGAAGATTTTTCAAATTATTTAGGTGTGGCTTATGTTTCTTTAACTAATTCAGGTTCGTCAGCTAATCTTTTAGCTTTTTCTACACTTATGTCACGAAAGCTTGGAAAAAAAAGAATAAAGCCAGGGGATGAAATTATAACTATAGCTGCTGGATTTCCTACTACAATTAATCCAATAATACAATGTGGTTGTATTCCAGTATTTGTGGATATATCTTTAGAAACATTAAATATAGATGTTAAAAAGATAGAAAAATCTATTACCAAGAAAACTAAAGCTATAATATTAGCGCATACGCTAGGTAATCCATTCAATATAGATGTTGTAGCGAAATTAGCTAAAAAATATAAATTATTTCTTATAGAAGATTGTTGTGATGCTCTTGGTTCAACATATCGTAGTAAATTAGTAGGAAGGTTTGGTGATATTGCTACTTTTAGTTTTTATCCTGCTCATCAAATTACTATGGGAGAAGGTGGTGCTGTAGCCACTAAGAGTTTAGTTTTACACCGAATTATAAGATCATTTAGAGATTGGGGGCGAGATTGTTGGTGTGAAACTGGGCAAGATAATACATGCGGAAATCGTTTTGGATGGAAATTAGGAAAGTTGCCATTTGGATATGATCATAAATATATTTACTCTCACATAGGTTATAATTTGAAATTAACTGATATGCAAGCATCTATTGGTCTTTCACAATTAAAGAAATTGCCTTTATTTATAAAAAAAAGACGTCAAAATTTTTCTGTTCTATTGAGCGGTTTAAAACAATATAGCAAATATTTTATTTTTATTAATAAAACACCTTATTCAAATCCTAGCTGGTTTGGCTTTCCGATAATCATAAAGGAAGACGCTGGATTTACAAGGAACGAATTGGTGAATTTTTTAGAGGAACATAATATTGCCACAAGAATGCTATTCGGAGGGAACTTGATTAAACAACCTGCTTATAGTGATACAAAATATAAAATTAGCGGTTCTCTTAAAAATACAGACTATATCCTAGATAATTTATTTTGGATTGGGGTCTACCCAGGAATTGGAAAAGATCAGATAAAGTATATGCTTGATATATTTAAATCATTTTTATCTAAACGTTCTTTGATTTAATGACAAAAAAGCAACTTTTTATTTTAGTATCTATTTTTATTCTTGCTATTACCGTGCGAGGAATTTTGCTTTACTATTTACATGATGATGATTATTTCTCAGGAATAAAATCTGGCTTAGATGAACTTGCTTATAATTT
>Ga0265594_1001859_pt1 | contig 15785 bp, 17 predicted proteins | sample saktaG_11_FD_190147 | JGI IMG/M metagenome (GOLD analysis project Ga0265594, IMG submission 190147) | Saline water microbial communities from Sakinaw Lake, British Columbia, Canada - sak_2011_5_24_80m | ecosystem: Environmental > Aquatic > Non-marine Saline and Alkaline > Saline ... | reverse complement strand
AGTCCAAAGTGCTTTTTGACACAACAGAAGGCACATTGATTACCTACATTGGAGCTTATGCTGGTGAAAAGCATTTTAATTATTTTATAGAAAAAAACAATTCTGTTTATGAAATTTTTTATTCACATGAACCAACTTTTGGTAAAATTGTCGAATCTTTTAAATTTTTAAATTAATATATAAAAAATATGACCAGAACAATATCAACAAAAACAATTAAAAAAGTCGGGGAAACAGTTAAATTAAACGGCTGGGTTAATGTTCGCAGGAATATGGGCAAGATTGCGTTTTTAGACTTGCGTGACAGATGGGGAATTGTGCAAGTGGTGTGCGTGCCTGCGGAATTAGATGATGCGTCGCAGGAAATTTTAAAAGAAATTCGGCCGGAATTCGTTTTAGAAATTGAAGGTGCTGTGCAAAAAAGATCAGAAAAGCAAATCAATAAAAATTTAGCAACAGGCACAGTGGAAGTTTTAGCTAAAAAGATTGCAGTTTTGTCAAAAGCTGAAACTCCTCCATTTGAGATTGAAAATGAGGATAGACAAGCTGGAGAAGAATTAAGATTAAAATATCGCTATTTGGATTTAAGACATGAGAGAATGCGCAATAATATTATTTTACGCGATAAAGTTATTCGTAATATTCGCCAATATTTGCATAATTCGCAATTTATAGAAATTGAAACTCCATTTTTATCAAAATCAACTCCAGAAGGTGCGCGTGATTTTTTAGTGCCTTCAAGAAATTATCCTGGAAAATTTTACGCACTTCCACAAAGTCCGCAACAATACAAACAAATGTTAATGATTTCTGGTTTTGAAAAATATTTTCAAGTTGTCAGATGTTTCCGCGATGAAGATCAAAGAGGTGACCGTCAGGCAGAATTTACACAATTAGATTTAGAAATGAGTTTTGTTGAACAAAAAGATGTTTTAAAATTAACAGAAAAACTAATTAAGAATGTAATAAAAAATTTAAATAAAAATTATAAATTTACTTTTGATGAATTTCCTAGAATTAGTTTTAAAGAAGCAATTGAAAAATATAATTCTGATCGCCCTGATTTGCGTAAAAATAAAGATGATAAAAATGAATTAGCTTTTGTGTGGGTAACTGACTTTCCAATGTTTGAATATAAAGAAGGTGATAAAAGATGGGGCGCAACTCATCATCCTTTTACAGCTATAAAAAATGAAGATTTAAAAAAATTAAATGATGAATCAAAAATGGGAGAGATAAAAGCCAAACAATATGATTTGGTTTTAAATGGAAATGAAATTGCTGGTGGTTCAATCAGAACTACTGATCCAGAAATTTTGAAAAAAGTTTTTAAACTTTTAAAACACACTGACAAAGAAATTCAAAATAAATTTGGACATTTGTTAGAAGCTTTTAAATACGGAGTGCCACCGCACGGGGGAATTGCTTTTGGTCTTGATCGTTTAGTAATGATTCTGGCTGAAGAAGAAACAATCCGCGAAGTAATTGCTTTTCCGAAAACTTCAGACAACCGAGATCCATTAATGGACAGTCCGAGTGAAGTGAGTGAAGAACAGTTAAAGGAATTGAAAATTCAAGTTGAAAAATAATTAATAAATATATGCGTTTATCGCATTTGCAAAAATTTATTATTCTTCAATGTCTGGAATCTAGGACAGGCAAAATTTCGCGCATCCGTTTAAATCAATTTTATAACAAAAATAATAATAAAACTAAGCCAGAATTACAAACTAAAATTATTACGAAAAGCATTGAGAGATTAATTGAAAAAGAATTATTAGTTGGATTTGGGCAAAGAACAAAATATAAATGGTTTATAAAAGAAATAAAATTAAATCGCCAAGGAAAAAGTCAAGCTAAAAAATTATTAGGAGAACAATTAAAATTAAAATTTAAAAAGAGAAAATAGTTTTAAACTGTGGATAAAAATATTTTTTTAGCTAATTTTAGTAAAAAAATAAAGATTGACAAAATAGATAAAAGTAGTATAATTAAAGTGCTTATCAAACGAGTTTGAATTTCATTGAAACGCATTAAAATATCTCTCTGCAAAGGGAGGTATTTTGTTTTTATTTAATAAATGGTAAAATTTAATTACCGGAGATGTATGGAGGATAATCTGTTTTGGAAACAGTCTCGTTTGATAAGCGATGAGTTGCGTTTACGCAATGAGGTTCGATTCCTCTGTCCTCCGGTCTAGAAAATAATTAATATATAAAATTTATGATTTCAAAAAAACTCACAAAAATTTTAGAACAGAGTGGTAAAAATTTTGAAGTAGTGGAACACAAAATTGTCTACACTGCTTTTGATGTCGCACAAACAATGAAAGTAAAATTAAATCAAATTGCTAAAAGTCTTTTAGTTAAAACAAACAAACCTTTAGAATACGGTAAAAAACCTTACGCAATTGTAATTGTTCCAGCTGATAAAAATTTGGATTTAAAAAAGCTGGCAAAAATAATGACAACAAAAGAATTAAGAATTACAAAAGTTCAAATTCCAAAAGAAGGAATAATGAAATCTCAATTTAAAGTTAAGCCAGGTTCGATGTCCGCGTTTGGTTCAATTTACAAAATTCCTGTTTTTGTTGATAAAAATTTAAAAGGTGTAGTAATTTTTTCTAGTGGCAGTTTTACAGAAAGTATAAAAATGAAGGTTGTTGATTTTGTAAAAATGGAGGAAGCTAAAATTGGAATTTTTTCAGTAGCTAAAAAGTTGAAAAAAAGCAAAGTAAAAGCAAAACCTAAAAAGAAAAAATAATGCCTTATAAAGTAAAGTTAGAAAAATTTGAAGGACCACTTGATTTGCTCTTGCAACTTATTGAGAGCGCTGATTTAGATATTACAGAAATCTCTCTGTCGCAAGTAGCTGATCAGTTTATGAAATATTTGGCTCAGATTGAAAATAAAAATTTAGATGAATTAGCGGATTTTTTAGTTGTGGCTTCAAGATTGTTGTTGATTAAATCAAGAATACTTTTGCCAAATTTACATATTGAAAATGAAGACGAAGCAATTGAATTAGAAACCCAGTTGAAAATTTATAAAGAATATTATGAAGCTTCAAAAAAGATTGAACAAATTTTGGCTAATAAAAAAGTTTTGTTTGTTCGTGAAAAAATTCCTTTAGATATTAAAACAATTTTTAATCCACCTAAAAATTTAGACAAAGATAAATTAAAAAAAACCTTTTTAGAAGTAATCAAAGAAATTGAACCAGTAATTAAATTACCAAAAAAATCAATGTTAAGAGCAGTTTCAATTAAGGAAAAAATTGAACAAATTAAAAATAGGGTACTGGCTAATATGAATTTAAGTTTTAATGATTTAATTAAAGAATCAAAAAACAGAACAGAAGTAATTATTTTATTTTTAAGTGTTCTTGAGTTAGTAAGACAAAGAAGTTTTGTTGTTAAGCAGGAGAAAAAATTTGAAGAAATAATAATTCAAAAAATAAAAAATTAAGTCAGCGCGCGAATTATTAAAAGCGAAAAAGTAAATGATTTTACTTTTGCGCCAGAATAAATCAGAATAAAAATTCGTGTAAATTTTAGGTAATTCTGAAAATTCGTGTGCTATTTTTTTATGATAAAAAAATATTTGGAATCAATTCTTTTTATTTCAAACAAACCTTTAACTGCTAAAAAATTAGCAGAGATTTGTGGTAGACAAAAAGCAGAAATAGAAACAGTTTTAGAAAGTTTAAAAAGAGAATATAATAATTCTGATAAAGGAATAAAAATTATTGAATACGATGGAAAAATTCAAATGGCAACAGATTTAGAATCATCAGAGATTGTTGAAAAATTTTTAAAACAAGAATTAACTGGAGAAATGACGCGACCGCAATTAGAAACTTTAACAATTATTGCTTATCGCGGACCAGTTACAAAAATGGAGTTGGAACAAATCCGCGGAGTAAATTGTTCTTTAATTTTGCGGAATCTTTTAATCCGCGGTTTAGCAGAATCTAAACTTGATAAAAAAATTCAAACAACAGTTTATAATGTGACTTTAGATTTTGTAAGATTTTTAGGTTTAACTAATATTCAAGATTTACCAGATTTTGAAAGATTGTCAAAACACGAAACAATTGAAAGTATTTTAAGTAGGGATTAATTTTTTATTTCTTTTGGCTAGTATTAGTAAAGAATAATAGTTTTCCACAGTTTTAACTTGACAAAATAATGAAAGTTTGCTAGAATAAAATAATTAAGTAAAGCCTTAATTCACCCCCGAAGTGCAACTTTTTCTTCGGATTTTTTATTGATAAAATATTAATTTCTTTAAGTTTTTGTTTAGATAATAAATTGTTGTCTATCATAATCTCATAAGGAGTTTTATACCCTAAAGATTTTCTTGGTTTGCTGTTTAAAGTGTATAACATTTTAGTAATATATTCATTAGAATATTTTTTAATATCAGATCCTTTAGGGATATATTTCCTAATCATTTTATTAATATTTTCAACTCCACCTTTTTGCCAAGAAGAATAAGGATCACAGAAGTAGACATTTTTAATATTTAACTTTTCCCAATATCTATTCTCAATACCATTATCAAGAGTAAGACTCTTGATTTTTTTAATTACTTTTTTCATTTCTATTAATGATTTATTAAATGAATTTGGTTTTAGATTGTTTATCTTTTGAACATCAACATATTTAGCTTTTTTTTCATAAATAACTGCCAATGACTTTTTTGAATGATGTTTTTTACCAGAAACAATTGTGTCACCCTCATAATGTGAATATTCCTGATCAATATTTTTAGATCTTGATTCTATACCTATTCTATTAGGAATTAGACTTCTTTTTTGTTTCTTCTTTTTTCTCTTTCTACATCTTGTTCTCTTGCTTGATAAACAGTGACAATAATTCTGTCCATCAACACTGTAGAGCCATCTGTAGATGGAATTTTTACTGGCATAGAATGATTTATGTTCTAATTTCATTCTACCTGATATTTCATCTGGGTTCCAGTCATTATTTAACCCTTGAATAATGCAATCTCTTAGTCCTTGATTATCTTCAATCTTTTTACCCTGCCATTTGGCATATTTTCTTCGGACATAGGATTTATGATTAGCCAAAGTAGCATCATATTTACCATTAGTTATTTTAGTTCCTCTAAGACCTTTCCTTTTTCTTTTGTTTCTGTTTAACTCTCTTGAAATTGTTGACTTGTCCACATCCAACACTTTGGCTATTTGGATCTGTTTGTGACCTGCGCTAAGCATTGCTCCAATACGGTCTCTGTCAAACTGGTTTAAATGTTTGTATTTTTTGTTGTTTTTAATCTTCTTCATAGACTTTTATTCTATCGAATAAAAGTTGCACTTCAAAAGGGAAAAAAGGAAATCACTTTAAAAACTAAAAAAAGAGGGAAAAATGATAAGAAAAAATGAAATAAAAGACAGACTTAGTGTTGTTCCTAGTTCTGGTTTTAAAAAATTTTTTAGTCAGGAAGAAATTCTTGTTCTTCCTGATTTTAATCCAAATTCAAGATTAATTAAAATTTGTAGTCTTGAAGAATTGGATTCTGGAATTATAAATTTATTGCCACCAGTTATTGCTCTGGCTTTAAAAAATAAAAATCAGCCAGAGTTTAAAAAATATGAAGTGGTAAGTGGGATTGAATTTGTTTCACCAAATTTTTTTTTAAAAATTGGTCGCAACGACTCGTGTCCGTGCGGTAGTGGAAAGAAATATAAGAAATGCTGTGGAAGATAATAATTAATATTTTTTTTGAACTTTTTTAAGGAGAAAAAAATGTTTAAACTTTATATTGTTGGCATTTTAAAAAGCATTTGGTCAGCGATAATTAATTTATCAATGATTTTGGTCGCAATTGTTTTTGGACCAAAAAATTATGTAAAGATTCAAATGATTTATCAATTAAGTCTTTTTACAGGCAAAAATAATCTTGAAGCCGTAAAAGATTTAAAAGAAAATGGTGATTATTTTTTACAACACCCTGACCAATTTTTTTTAAAATATATGTTATGAACTTTGAATTTACAAAATTTATTTTTACAAAGTTCAAATTGTAAAGCCCCCAAGAAAATTCTTGAGGGCTTTTTTATTTCCAAAAATTTATTTTTTTATTCCTCTTCTATTTTTTCTTCTTCAATATTTTCTGGTTTATCTAAAACAGATTCAGGTAATTCTTTTGAACCTAAAACAACAATAAATTCCGCGTTAGAATAATTTTCAATATTTTCTTTATTAATAAATTCAGGAATATATTTTGTCACATTTGCGTCTAAGCCATTTTTTAAAATTTCCAAAGCGTCTTTATTGTATTTATCTTTAATTTTATAAACCACTGTTTTTTCATAAGTTTGTTGCGGTGAATTTTGAGTTGATAAAATTTTAAAACCTAAATCCTGCAAATAATTTTTAGTTTCTAAAGCCCAACCTTCAATTTCTGTCCCGTTTAAAATAACAACATTAACTGGTTCAATGCTTTGATCTTTTAAAATAAAAATATTTTTAACAAGAGTTTGAATTTCTTTTAAATTTCCAGTTCTTGGCAAAAGAATAAAAGCTCCTTCTTGCGTGTAAGAATTTCGTAAAAGCCCTTGTTGAGAATTATCCAAAACAATTTGTTTAATATTATCTGGATTGATATTTTGCGCTGTTTTTAAAAAGTGCGGAATTTCCGCAAAACTAACATTGGTTTGAATGTGGGAACTTAAAGTATTTATTAAATTATAAATTTTTTGCGGAGAAGTTAAAGTTCCAAAACTAAAAAATTTATCTTTTAAAGCTAAAATAATTTTTTGCTGTCGCCGAGCTCTTGCAAAATCAGAACCTTCGCCGTTGTTTCCGTGACGCGAGCGAGCAAATTGTAAAGCAGTTTCTCCGTTCATTGTTTGACACCCAGATTCAAAAGCAATTGTTTGATATTTGTGGTCTTTAGTTGGATAAAGTTGATCTTCAAAAGAATTGTCCACACAAATTTTAATATTTCCTAAATCATTAATTATTTTTTCAAAAGCATTAAAATCAACTCGCATCCAGTAATGAATTGGCAAATCAAAAGTGTTAGAAATAATTTTTGCTGTGTAAGCTGAACCCCCGCCTTTATAATTATTTGTTTCACCAATTGAATTTGCGGTATTTATTTTTAGCCATCCGTTGTCTTCAATTTTCATATAAAAATCTCGTGGAATTGAAATTAAAGCAACATCATTTGTTGATAATTTTAATGAACCAAAAATAATTGTGTCAGTTAAAAAAGGTCCGTCGTGTCCAATTCCGCCCTGACCAAGAATTAGAAAATTAATTCTGTCGTCAAGTTCGCCTTGCAATTTTTCCATTCCTAAAATTTGTCTAAATTGTTTAATTACTGGCAATCGACCGATACTTCCTAACGCGGAATTTTGAGAAAAAATTACTTTGTAAGAAAAAACTGAAAGTAAAATAATTGTGACTAAAAATATGAAAAAAATAATTTTAAAAAATCGCCAAAATTTATTTTTTGGACGGGTTTGATAATTTAAATTGTTTTGTGAATAATAATTTTCCATAAGTTTACTTTTAAATTATAACTATTTTAATTATTTGCGTCAATTTTTTGTGTGTGGTATTATGTGTATAATTGTTGTGTGGATTTTAAAATAAAAAATATTTTATAAATTAATTAAAATTAAATATATGAGCAAACTATCTATCATTGGTCTTATCTTATTTTTTGGTTTATGGATTCTAATAGGATTTTTAGTAATAAATGATTCTTCCAAAAATCCAAATTCGTCACCAAGTTACGAAACAGCTAGCGGAGGGGGAGGGCTTGAAGGGGGGCCTTAATTATTATTTTGAAATATAGTTTTTAATTTTTTAGATCCTTCGGCTCTTAACAACTTTAAAAAGTCGCTCAGGACAGGCTGAAAAAAATATGCAAGAACAAAACGAAAATCAAAACACAAATTTTTCAGAAGTTCCAGAAAGTGAACCAAGTTTTAATTCTCCATCAAAAAAATCAGAAGCGTTTGATTCAATTAAATCGTTTATTTGGGAAACTGTAAAAATTATAATAATTTCATTAATTATTATTGTTCCAATTAGATATTATTTAATCCAACCATTTTATGTTAAAGGCGCATCAATGGAACCGAATTTTTTTGATCACGAATATTTAATTATTGATGAAATTTCTTATCGTTTTAATAATCCACAACGAGGAGATATTGTAGTTTTTAGATATCCAAAAAATCCAAGTGATTTTTTTATTAAAAGAGTAATTGGACTTCCAAATGAAAAAATTGTAATATCAAATAATAAAATAACAATTACAAACACAGATAATCCAGGTGGATTTATTTTAAATGAAAATATTTATTTATCAGAAAATACGCCAACTACAAATGATGTAAATATTAATTTAACACAAGATGAATATTTTGTTTTAGGCGACAACAGAACCTCGTCTTTGGACTCACGCGTTTTTGGACCAATTAAAAAATCTGATATTATTGGAAAAACTTGGTTGCGCGGTTGGCCACTTAATAGATTTACAATTTTTGAAAGACCTATTTATTAAAACCCAAAATCTAGGCGAGTTGGCTCCATCGCTCACGCGTGGAGCCACCGTGTTAAGTCAAATAAACAAAAATTTTTTCTAAAGCAACAAACAGGCTCCACCCAAGAGGGATGGAGCCAACAAAAAGTAAGATTTTTTAAAGGCGAAGGCGGGGAAGCGAATATTTATGAGTAGAAAAAAATCAAACAAATCAAAATTTAAATTTCAAACTCTTCGCGGGTTTAAAGATATTTTACCAGAACACCAAAAGTTTTGGGATTTTGTTTTAAAAAATGTTAAAGAAACAGCGCAAGATTACAGTTATCAAAAAATTGATACGCCGATTTTAGAAAGTTCAGCGTTATTTGAAAGAACAGTTGGGAAAGAAACAGATATTGTTGAAAAAGAAATGTTTTCATTTGAAGATAGGGGAGGAGAAAAAGTAACTTTACGCCCAGAGCTTACAGCGTCAGTTGCCAGAGCTTACATTGAACACGGAATGATTTCTTGGTCACAACCAGTAAAACTTTGGTCTTGGGGTCCGATTTTTCGTTACGACAAACCGCAAGCAGGACGCTACAGACAATTTTATCAATTTAATTTTGAAGTTCTTGGTTCAAGCACACCAGAGATTGATTCGCAAATTATTATAATGGCAAGTGAGTTGTATAAATCATTTGGTGTTGAAATTGATGTTCAAATTAATAGTATTGGTTGTCCAGAATGCAGAAAAGAATATATTAAATTATTAAAAAAATATTTGCGTGATAAAAAAATGTGCGCGACTTGTAAAGACAGAATATTAAAAAATCCTTTGCGTGTTTTAGATTGTAAAGAAGAAAAATGTAAAGAAAATTTAAGAGAAGCTCCGCAAATTATTGATAGTTTGTGTGAAGAATGTAAAAATCATTTTGTTAAAGTTTTAGAAAATCTTGATGAAAGCGAAGTTTCATATAATTTAAATCCGTTTTTAGTTCGCGGTTTGGATTATTATAATCGCACAACTTTTGAATTTTATGCAAAAGGAGACGAGCAAGCAACACAAGGCGCGCTTGGTGGCGGTGGGCGTTACGATTATTTAATTGAGCAAATTAATGGACGCGAAACTCCAGCAGTTGGATTTGCGGGTGGTGTTGAAAGAGTGATTTTAAAAATTAAAGAAACAGGAAGAGAAATAAAAAGCGAAACTCAAGGCGATGTTTTTATCGCGCAACTTGGTGAAGACGCAAAGAAAAAATGCGCTAAACTTTTTAAAGATTTGCGCAAGGAAAATATAAAAGTTAAAGAAGCGTTTTCTAAAACAGGATTAACTGATCAATTGGAAATTGCTAATAAAATGAAAGTGCGTTTTGCTTTAATTTTAGGACAAAAAGAAATAATGGATGATACAATTATTATTAGAGATATGGATTCTGGAATTCAGGAAATTATTAATTTTGAAAAAATTATTCCAGAAATTAAAAAAAGATTACTAGGAGAAGGAGGAGTTAAGATTTATAATTCTAATTAAAATAATTCTTAAATTATAAACAAATTCAAATTTCAAAAAAAATATAAAATAATAATTTAAATAAAATATTGGAAATTGAAGTTTGAAATTTATTTGGAATTTGTTTCTTGGAAATTGGAAATTTAAAAATATTTATGCAAAAACAATTAAAACACAAACTTATTCTATTTTTTTTAATTATTTTTTTAATTTTGCCAGTTGCTGGACAAACAGCTTTTCCTGCTCCTGAAGAAAATATTTATCAAGATGTAAATTTAATTAAAGAATCTGAAACACAAAAATTAGATTTGTATTTTTTTTATTCTGAATCTTGCCCACATTGTTTAGAAGAACAAAAATTTTTAAATAAATTAGAAATAAAATATTCGCAAGTTAAAATAATTCGTTTTGCTCACAATGATCCCGAAGGAATTAAAATACAATTGCCTTTATTAAAAAAACACAATGCTGAAAAATATTTTGGTTTAACTCCTTTAACTTTTGTTGCTGATGAATTTATTCCAGGTTTTGATAATGAAAATGGAGCTGGAAAATATATTGAATTTTTAATTTTGCAAGAGCTACAAAAAGATAGTGAAAATTCCACGGGATCCGTTCTCCCAAGTACTCAGGATCAGGAAAAGATTTTACTACCGATTTTAGGAGAAATAAATCCAGAAAAATATTCTTTACCAGTTTTAGCAGGAGCGCTTGGTTTACTTGACGGGTTTAATGTTTGTTCTTTAGGCGCTTTAATTATGATTCTAGGTTTGGTTTTGGTTTTGAAATCAAGAAAAAAGATTTTAATTTTTGGTGGAACATTTATTTTAGTTACAGCAATTATTTACGGAGTGCTTATTGTTTTGTGGTACAAATTCTTTTTACTTTTATCTCCTTTTATGAAAATTTTTCAAATTTTAATTGGCTTGTTTGCAATTGGCGGTGGAGTTTATTTTTTAAAAAGATTTTTTAAATTTAAAAAGCAAGGTGTGGTTTGCGAAATGGACACAGGGCACAAAGTCACAAGTTCATTTTCAGATAAAATTAAAAACAATATCCAAAATTCGCAAAATCCTTTTGTAGTTCTGGGTTTGGTTCTAGTTTTTGCTGTGATAATTACAATTGTTGAATTTCCTTGTTCAGCTGTAATTCCAGTTGCGTTTGCAGGTGTTTTAGCGCAAACAGATTTGTCAGCTTTTTCATATTTAATTTATATTTCTATTTTTGTTTTATTTTATATGCTGGATGAATTGATTGTGTTTTTGATTGCTGTTTTTAAAATGGATATTTGGTTGTGTTCAGAAAAATTTACAAAATGGGCGACTTTAATTGAAGCAATTGTTTTGATTTTACTTGGCGCGTATTATTTGTTATAATTAATAAACCTACCTGCCTTTGCTCCCTAAAAAACTCTAGCTACGGCGCTTGTCCGCCGTAGTCCAGTAGAGTTGTTAGTGGCGAAGGCGGAAAAACAAATTTATGAATATTCAATTTTCATACAAACAAGTTTCTGAAAAAGATAAAAAATTTTTACAAGAATATACTCAGAAAAAAATAGAAAGATTTAAAAAATTAATTTCTGAAAAAGAATTAGAAGTTGGGCGTTTGGAAATTAAATCAGAAAAATTTGCTAAAAAAGAAGCTTTTAAAGTTGAATTATTTTTGTCACTTCCAGAGCATCAATTTCGCGCTTCAGAAGACGACCACACAATTGTTGAAGCATTTGATTTAGCTTTAGATAAATTAATTATACAAATTAGAAAAGAATTTGAAAAATTAAAAAATTAATTCGCCTATCCTCCTTCGTTCTATAAAAAAACTCTTTAACACTCCGGCGGACAGGCTTCTGTGTTTTTTTAACACAAAAGTTTATCTCCTCCTTAGCCAAGGCTACGGCGGACAGGCGCCGTAGTCCAGTAGTCCCGAGTACTCCTGGACTAGGGGCGAAGGCGGAAAAACTCGTATGATTAAAATAAATCAAGAAAAATGTATTGGTTGTGGATTGTGCGTTGATCTTTGCTCAAAAGTTTTTAAATTAAATCAAGAAACAATGCGGGCAGAAGTTATTTCTCAAGACGCAGGAGATTGTGACATTCAAAATGCAATTGATTCTTGCGCAGCGCAAGCAATTTCTAATGAATAATTTTTAAATAAATCCAAAGTGGAATTATAAAAAATAAAGTTTGCGCGACCAACGCAACCCAAGTTGGTAAATAAGAATAAATTAATTTATCATTTTTGCTGTGAAGTTTGTGGAAATAATTTAGAATTTTAATTTTTCTTTTAAATAATAAATTTAAACCCCAAAGAATATCTGGTAAAATTCCGCCAAAAAACGCAAAAATAATTGAGTAATTTAATTTTAAATTATTTGTGTTCCAGAGAATAATAAATAAAATTAAAATACAACAAAAATCAGCAACACCCATTAGAAAAAATTGTTTTATTGTATATTTTTTGTTTTTTGTTTTTATTGAATCGTGAGGAATAATATCTAAAATAAAATGAAAAATAAAAGCTAAGACAAAAGCTAAAATAGGATTTTGAATTTGCGAACCAATAATAAGCGAGGTTGGAGCGTGAACAGTTAGATACATAAAATTTTAAAATTTAGTTGTGTTGTGTATTTATTAATATTTTATCATATTTTTTGATTGACAAAAAGTATTTTTTTATTTACAATAAATTTAACTATTTTAAAATGGCTGTTTTTTATTCAGCCGATGTGGCGGAATTGGTAGACCTGCCTGCCTGCAGGCAGGCGCGCTGGACACAATAATAAATTGTACCAAAAATTAGATTAAGCCGATGTGGCGGAACTGGTAGACGCGCTGGACTCAAAATCCAGTCCTGCTTGCGGGGTGAGAGTTCGAGTCTCTCCATCGGCACCAAGCAAAATTTTAACAAAAAGCTAAGCGTGGCGGGGTAGCTCAGTTGGTTAGAGCGTAGCACTCATAACGCTAAGGTCGTGGGTTCAATTCCCACCCTCGCTACCAAAATAAATTTAAAATAAAGCGGAGTAGAGCAATGGCAGCTCGTCAGGCCCATAACCTGAAGGTTCCCGGTTCGAGTCCGGGCTCCGCAACCAAAAAATTCTCAATTAAATTTGGGAGTTTTTTGATTAAAAATTGATTGATTTTTTGATTTTAAATTATTTTAATGTTAAATTAAATTAAATATGAAAAATAATTCAAAAAAAATAGTTGTTGGATTATCAGGTGGAGTTGATTCTTCAGTTGCTTTGGTTTTATTAAAACAAAAAGGATGGGAACCGATTGGGGTTTCATTAAAATATTGTGTTTGGGCTGATAAAAATAATTTATTGCAAGAAAATAAATGTTGTAGCGCAGAATCTTTTGCAATTGCAAAAAAAGTTTGTAAAAAATTAAATGTTCCACATTATATTTTTGATGTTTCAAAAGATTTTCAGAAACAAGTTATTAATTATTTTATTAAAGAATTAAAACAAAATAAAACTCCAAACCCGTGTGTGATTTGCAATCCAAATTTAAAATTTAAAAAACTTTTTGAATTTGCAGAAAAACACAAAATTAAATATGTTGCAACTGGGCACTACGCTAGAATTGGTGAAGTTAAAAATCAAAAATCCCTCCTTCGCCAAGCCTGCCTGCCGGCAAGGCAGGGCTACGGCGGACAGGCAAAAGTTAAAAGTCAGGTTGAATATCAATTATTAAAAGCAAAAGATAAATTAAAAGACCAGTCGTATTCTTTAGCGTTTTTACCTCAAAGATATTTAAGCAAAATTATTTTTCCTTTGGGAAATTATACAAAAAATGAGATTTATAAAATAGCTAAAAAACAAGGATTTAATTTTTATTCAAAACAAAAACAAAGCCAAGATTTTTGTTTTGTTGCTGGTAAATCAATGCAAAATTTTTTAAGCAAAAAAATTGGAAAAAAAAATGGTGAAATTCAAGATAAATCTGGCAAAGTTTTAGCAAAACATCAAGGTTTGCATTTTTACACAATTGGTCAAAGAAAAGGAATTAAATTACCTGGCGGACCGTATTTTGTAATTGGATTTGATGTTAAAAAAAATATTTTAATTGTTTCTAAAAACAAAAAAGACTTATTTTCTAAGTCAGCGATTTTGTCACCAATTCATTTTATAAATTCAGTTCAAATTACTCAAGATAAATTTAAGGCAAAAGTTAAAATTCGCTCTCAACATTCAGGTGCGTTAGCAAATGTTAAAATTATAAATAAAAATAAAGCTCAAATAATTTTTAACAAAGTTCAACCAGCAATTACGCCAGGACAGTTTGCGGTTTTTTATCAAGGACAAGTTTGTTTGGGAGGAGGGAGGATTTTACTCAACAACTTTCCCGCCAAATGAATCAGCAATTGAATTTAGTTGGTCGTCATTAATTTCAACAAGAATTGGTTTTAATTCCTGTTTTAGTGTTTGGATTTTTTCTTTGTTTAAAATTTTTGTTTTAACTATTATTTTTTCATCTAAATTTTTTTTCAAAAGATCTTCCAAAATAATTAAACTTTTATTTTCTTTAAGTTTTTCAGCGTGAATTTCAAATTCAAAACCTAATTTTAAAATATTATTTTGTATTTCAAAAGGATAAGCGGATTTTAAAATTAAAGGTAGCGAGTGATTAAATTCTTGACTTTGTTTTAAAATTTTTGGCCAAGATTTTTTTATTTCTTCTAATCCAATTTTTTTAATTTCTGTCTTTATTTTTTCAGATTTCAAAACTTCTGTTTTTGTATTCTCTTTAATTTTTTCTTCAGATTTTATTTCTGTGTTTTGTTTTTTATCTTCTGAATTTTCTGACTTAATTTTGTTTTTATCTTGAAGTTTATCTCCTCCTTCGCTAAACCTGCCTGCCGGCAAGGCAGGGCTACGGCGGACAGGCGCCGTAGTCCAGTAGGATTTTTTAGAGGCGAAGGCGGAGAAACTACATATTTCCACAACTGCAATTTCTAAAGGCAACTGACTAATTTCAGCTGTTTTTATTTGTGTTTGTTTAGAAATAAAATTTTCAAGGATTTTAATTAAAACACTAAATTCAATTTTTTCTGACTGCTGAATTAATTTAGTTTTAGTTTCTTCTGGTAAAGCAGAAATATTTTCATCTTTATTTTTTAAATTAACTTTAATTAAAATTATTTTTCTTAAATAATCAATTAAATCTAAATTAAATCTTTCTAAATCAACTCCGTCAGAAACTAATTTGTTAATAATTTCAACTCCTTCTGACGCATTTTTATTTATTAAAGATTCAACTAATTTACTGATTGAAGAAATATCAGAACGAGGCAAAACAGCAGAAATATTTTCAAGTGTTATTTCTTTCCTGTCCGCCGTAGCCCTGCCTTGCCGGCAGGCAGGTTTAGCACTGGTGGATTTAGTATCTGAAAGCAAAGCAGTAATTTGCCCAAGCAAACTTTCAGCGTCGCGAGCAAATCCGCCACTTCGCAAAGCAATTGTTTTTAAAACTTCATCTGAAATTTTAATTTTTTCTAAATCAGATATTTTTTTTAATCTTTGTGTAATTTCTTGGGCTGGAATTTTTTTAAAATCAAATCTTTGACAACGAGAAATTATTGTTTCTGGCAATTTATAACTTTCAGTTGTGCACAAAATAAAAATTGCGTATTCTGGTGGCTCTTCTAAAGTTTTAAGCAAGGCGTTAAACGCGGCAGTGGAAAGCATATGAACTTCATCAATAATAAAAATTTTGTATTTATTGTGTGGAGCAAACTTAATGTTTTCCACAATATTTTCGCGCACT